>Ga0307516_10000389_pt1 | contig 57381 bp, 49 predicted proteins | sample 19_EM_MG_FD_203310 | JGI IMG/M metagenome (GOLD analysis project Ga0307516, IMG submission 203310) | Populus trichocarpa ectomycorrhiza microbial communities from riparian zone in the Pacific Northwest, United States - 19_EM | ecosystem: Host-associated > Plants > Roots > Unclassified | place...
CCCCGCCCCCCCCTTTAGTTGTTTGTTGTAAAAACTGGCCCCCCCCCCCCCCCCCCCCCCCCCAATCCCCTGCACATCGTGCCTGCCACTGCCTCGCCTGGCCCCCAACTAGTCTCCTGGACGAACAGAGCGACGTCGGCCATCTTCGGATAGCACAAGCGTCTTCCTCTCCTCGCCGTCTGGCCGCCCAGCTCTGGTGACATCTCAGTAGCGCGAATACATACACTCTCGTTCTGGCCACATGAACAGGCGGCGCCTCATCGAGCGCAATATCGATAGATGTGCACACGTCCGCTCTTCCCCGCCTGCTGCAGCAGCGCAGAGATCGTGATTCTAGATATGTTCCTTCTCACTGGCCTTGAGTGCGGGCGGAGCGAGGAGGGGGAGATGCAGAGTGCTTGCAGACATCGGTTGGCGCCTCCTCACGCAAGGATCGAGCGAGCGACGACACGCCTTGTTCGCCGCGCCCCCACTCCACGCGCCCACGGCTGAGTGCTCCTCTGGCAGGCTTGGGGCCGTTTGGCACCTGTCCCTGCATAAGATTACGCAGCTGTCCGCCCAGCCAGCCCGCCAGGCCACATGTCTGGCCCTGTGCTGCTTATCGCTCCGATCAGATTAGTTAGATTAGATCTCGCGTGCTGCAACGAGTGCACACGCTCCCAGAGTCCGGATACGGGTGGAATGCTCTTCGAGCGAGCTCATCGCATCCCATCTCCCCAACGCGATAGGTGTGCAGCTACATATCTGTCTGTCTGTCCGTCCGTCCGTCTGCAGCACCGGGTCTTATATGTATCCGTCGGAAACGCGGTCGCTTCCCGCGCTGTTCCCCCTTCGAAGACAATTCCAGGTGCGTTTCGGACGTGACCCGTAGCCGTCGGAGAGCGAACCCGAACTCGAAAACGCTCCTCATCGATAATCTTCCACCACTGTCTCCCACGTATGTATCGCCGATGGGGGGGCAGATGAGCAAAGCCGCGGCCTGAAGCTGACCGAGATCCATCCCATGGCAAGACTAGCAGAACCCCGTGTGTGTACCTGCATTGACGAGCGCCACGCGAATGTACATATGTACATATGTGGTCAAGCACGTCGACATGCGCATAGTCTACCTCTACCAAGGTAGATAGCCGGTGCGTGCGCGCGTACAGCCTCTGTAGGCGGGTATGTATTCCGCGAACCGGCGTCAGGAAGGGCTGGTCAGTTGTTCGTAGAGTAGATAGACATCCGCTGGATCTTGACCGTCTTCGGCTGGTCCGGTATGGACGCTGGGCACCGCGGGTGGACGTGGATTCCGCAGGACAGGATCGTATCGGTGGCAGAGTCCCGCACCCACTCCATGTACGCACGATATTGTACATAGCGGCCGCGGACTGCTCTGGCCACGTCGGACCGGCCTCCTTCGCTCTCGTTCGCGTGTCGTTGTGTTGGGTGACGGCCCGTGATGGCGCCAATGCCCCCCTTCGCCCCGCCGCAAGTCGTGACGGTGTTGCTATATCCACGCACTGCTTCCGCCACTGCGATTGACGGAGAACAAGGTGGAGATATGTGTGCGAGTGCCAACCGCGCCCCGTGCCGCCGTGAGCCGCCTTGCACGTTCTGACTCCGTGCGCTGCCACAGCACTGCGTTCCGCGGGGCGCCATCACGGGCACACACGAGGACCCATCCGGTCGGGCAGATGGCGGAAGTGAATCGGAGAACTGCCGGCACTCGCGCCCCAGACCTGTCCGTCCCTTCCGGCGTGACATATGGCCATATCTATGTGCGCTCCTCGAGTATTCCTGCTGGTCGGCTCCGGCAGCCCGAGCCATAGCAGCCGGGCATGGGACGAGTATGGGGCGAGTGCGGACGAGTGTGGACGAGTGTGGACGAGTGTGGGACGGGTGTGGACGGGTGTGGACGGGTGTGGACGAGTATGACGAGTGTGGACGTCGTCGGGAGCAGATCGAGAGCCGCGCAAAAGGGATACCCGCCGATACGAAGCTGCACGCGCGCACGAGAGAGACCCGCCAGCTTCCTCGTCTGGAGCCGCGGGGCCGTCGTGCCTCGTGCCCTGCTCCACGGCGAGCGGGGGCAGCCGGCAGACCGTCCACGGCGCAGCAGAAGAACGCGCGAGCATCCTGCCCTTTCCCGTCACAGCCGCCACACCACCGCCACCATCCCACCCTAATGCCGCCATCCTGATGCCACCATCCTAATGCGAAAGGACTGCGGATTATTGCGAACACTCGACGCACAAAGAAGAAGAAAAACATTCGTTCCATCGGGCGCACGCAAACAGGGATGGCTGCACCACGCTAGGTTGGTTGCCAGTCCGGAACCCCGCTTTGCGAGTGGAGAAACTGGAGACTCAGAGATTTGCATCTTCAGCCCACCGCCCCCTCCCGGAACCACAGATATCCCGGGTTTGCTGGCCACTCCGCTCAGCCTTCCAGAAGAAAGAAAGAGAGAGTATAAACCACCGCCCTGCCGTCGTCGTAGGTTGGCCATCCGCTGCTCCACCGGAGCCCCGCTGACACTCTCAGGCCATCGAACCACCAGAGCCGCAGATGTCGGATCCGAAAATGCAACCGGCTCCCACGCCGACAGCTCAGCAGCCACCCCAGGGCCCACCTGACCAGCAGCAGCAGCAGCAGCAGCACTCGCCCCTCCCACCCCTACTGACGCAGCCAAATGTCGCCGTGGGATTCGCCCCGGACCAACAGCAGCAGGGACAGGTGCAGCAACAGCCACAGTCACCGCCGGCCATCGGACATGCCCCGCCGCCCCTGCAGCCGCCGCCGGCGGGCTATTCGCAGCCGCCTTCTTCGCCCGGGGGATACCAGCAACCGCCCTCTTCGCCCGGGGGATACCAGCAGCCGCCTCTGTCGCCCGGAGGCTATCCCCACCAGGGCCCGCCACCCCCCGGGTTCGCCCCGCAGTTCGCGCAGCAGCAGCCGCCCCAAGGCTACTACGGCTCGCCCCCTCAGCCTGGCTACTACGCGCAGCAGCCGCAGCCGCCTTACGGGCAGCAACCGTACGACCAGCAAGTGCCATCGTACGCTCCACAGTACGGATACCAGCCGCCTCCGCTGCAGCCGCTGCAGCAGCCATACTATCCGCCTCCGCTGCCGCAGGGCTATCCTCCGCCGCAGGGCTATCCACCGTACGGCCAGCAGCCCCCCATGGATCCCAACAATCCTAACCCCCCCACCATGGCGCAATACTTCCCTCCGCCCGCCCACGCGCCCAAGGCCCACGAATACAGTCTAGGCTACGCGCCCGGAGAGACGGCGGTCGGCTACGATCCGACGACGGACGCGGCGATCGTCCGGAAGGCCATCGGTCCGTCCACCACCTCCCCCCCCTTCCTCCTCCCAGCGCTATAGCAACTGACACGAGGCCGCAGGCGACGCCAAGATGGACCTCGACGCTGTGCTCAAGGTGCTCCCGAAGCTGACACCCCTACAGCTCGAGAGCCTGAAGCCGCATCTGGCCGCGAACCCGCAAGAGCTTGCTCGCGGCGTCGACGACATCGTCAAGATCGGCGTGCTGGGCCTGCTGATGGGGCCGAAGGACTTCGACGCTTACATGCTGCACTACGCTCTCAGCGACGGCAGCGGCAGCGGCAGCAAGACGAAGCTGTCGTCGACGTTCAAGTACACGTGGATCCTGTCGCTGGTGCTGCTGAACCGCACGAGCGGCGACATCGAGGCGATCAAGGACTCGTACCGCCGGCGGTACGGCGACACGCTGCTGCACTCGCTCAAGGAGGCCCTGCGCAAGGAGCCGCTCCTCGCGAACCTGTACATGAACGTGCTAGAGAACCACGCGTTTCCCGGAGTGTCCTCCGCGGCGGTGGCCGGCGATCCCGCGGCCAAAGCCGCCCTGCAGACCGCGATCGACAAGGAGGCCGACGAGCTGTTCACCGCCACCGTCGGCACTGTCGAGGGCAACAGGTTTGCGTGGCTCTTCACCAGCAGCTCACCCGAGCGGCTCCGCGACATCGCGCTCGCCTACCACGTCAAGCAAGGGGTCACCCTCCTCGAAACCGTCAACAAGAAGCTCAAGAAGTTGGAGGCGTTCAAGGAGGTGTTGGTATACATCCTGGCAGGGCTTGACGAGGACTCCCGCGCCAAGCGGGACGCCGAGCTTCTGGAGAACACCATGAAGGGCTTCGGTAAGCAGCACATCTCTCTCTCTCTCCCCGGTAGCCCTCACCTAACGGCCACGCAGGAACGAAAGACACGCAGCTCACCTTCCAGCTCATCTCGATCGCGTGGAACAAAGACCGGCTCGGCGCCGTCAAGGACGCGTACGGCAAGCGGTACCCGGCCAGGGGCAGTCTCAGGGCGCGCATCGAAGGGGACACCAGCGGCGATCGGCAGAAGCTGTTGAAAGCCGTGGTGCAGAGTGGCGATAAGAAGGGCTAAACTTGCGGGGTTCACCTCCTGGACCTTCTCCCCCTTTCTTTCTTTTCGATGAATCTACGAACCAACTTTTTTTTCTTTTCTATTTCCTTATCATGTCATTAATCGCGTGCAACCTACCTAGACCATGGCGATAATCTACGAATCATCACGAGAAAATCATGCAGGAAGGTTTTTCAATAGACGAGTGACGATCCGTGCGTGTGTGCGTGCTAAGAGCGAGTGACAACATGTGATTGTGCACATCCGCACCGACCGAAATCTCCGGCCCGAGTGAAGCGTGGTTGTCTCACTGAATCCTGTGGCGCGAGCTCGGAAATGCAGAGGATGACGTAGTTGGAACCGGGGGGTGGGGGTAATCACACCGCCCGCTTTTGGCTGTGGGCAGTTATCGGCGCGCTTACCGCATCTGCGAACGCCGTGCTCTTTTTTTTCTGCCTCTCTGGCGTGCGGAACCGATTGACAGGAGCGCTTTCGTGGCGGACGGACCGGGGCTGGCGAGAGAAAGGGGGAGGAAGGAAGGCTCGTGTAGTTGGGGAACGGCGCAAGGTCCCCATCAAGCGCGGGTACGTTTCCTGCTGCGCGTTGTCTTCAACCTCTCCACTCGATCAAATCGCTACAGCGGTGAATGAATGCCACCGAATAACTGCATGACCCGGACTACCGGTCGACAGAATCCAGCCAACAAAGGATCCAGTTTTTTTTTATCGCTTCATATGGAGTTGAAGGTGCTGTCTGGCGCCGGCGTCTTCTCTGTTCTTCGTGCCTCGGTTGTGCTCACTGCCGTCCCGGCGTCGGCGTCTTCTTTATTCTTCGTGCTTGCCTGCTCCGTTGCTCGTGCTTCGCTGATGCCCTCCGTCGGTGTCTTTTCCCTTACATGCGCCCCCACTGCTGTTCGGCGTCAGTGCTGCTCCGTTGTTCGAGTTTCAGTGATGACGTGCCTACCTGCTTGTCCAGCGTCAGCTCCATTGTTCTTACATACTTATGTACCTCGGTGCTACCCCAGGGCTGTCGGGTGTCTGTCTCTGCTCCATTGTTCTTGCCTCAGTGCTTTGTCCGGCACCGGTGTCTGCTCCGTTCTTTGTGCTTTGGTGATGTCCTCCGCGAGCGTCTGCTCCATTATGTGTGCCTCAGCGATGTCCGCTGTTAACATCCGCTCCGTTTCGTCGTACCTCATTACTGTCCACCATCCGCATTTGCTTCATTCTCCGCGCCTCGCTGGCTCTGGCTGCCCACCGTCGAGGCGCCGCCCCGTTCGATGGGTATCTCACTACTATCCACCGTCAGCCACAAGTGGGGAAAGCTCACGTCTTATTCCCTCACGATCGGGCGTACCATCATGAGTACACCCACCCACCCAAGCCCCTCCTTTTCTCCACAACTCTGGCGAGGCCACGTTTTTTTTATTTTTATTTTTATTGCGCTGTCCGAATCGGGCCCAGGTGTTGGCCAACCTGCTTATATGTAGGTATGTACTTAGGTACTTGCCTTGTATATTAGATAACTATGTCAAAAACTGGGTGTTTTTTTTTTTTTTGCAACTGTAATAATTCAAAATTTTGTAAAGTAAGGTCTTAGCACTGATATGTAAGTAGGGGAATCCAGCAGTTTTGTATTTTTTTCTGATGTAAATTCGCAATTATTTGAGTTTGGTTAAGTAAGTACATACATACTTACATTGTACATAGAGCAATAAAAAAAAAAAATGTGAAAAGAAAGGGATTAAAAAAAAAGGGGGGGAGGGGGGGGGGGAAAAGGGACAGCGGTTGTTAGTAACAAAAGTCCAAATAGATAATTTGGTCGTCGGTTGGTACCACACTAATTTCGTGACCTCGATAATAATCCATATCCAGCAACACAGAACCAAATAAGTTTTTCTAATACCGCTCACAGATGATAGATAACATCGTAGCAGATCATCTCCTGTTGTCAGATTATCGATTGGAGCGTTGGTTGTTGAGGTATTTACAGAAGAGTGGTGATGGTAGTGGCGTTGATGGCCGTAGATAGTGGGGCAGTACTCAAAACCTGGAAATCCACTCGCAACCCCGGGAAATGCCCTCTGGATTTCGCTTACAGCTTCACTGTCTCTCCTTTATGAGTGGAATTTTTACCTAATCTTGTTCCTCTTCTCTTATATGTTACATGAGGCTGGGGGTTGGATGGGTGTGTGGATATAGTCGCGGATCAGTTTTCTGCAAACACCAAATTTTTCCACTACTGCTGCCACCACCACTACCATTATCACTCTTCTGTGAATAACTCAACAACCAGTGGTCAAATCGATGATCTGACAACAGGAGGTGATTTGCTACGATGTTATCTATCATCTGTGAGCAGTATTAGAAAAACTTAACTGGCTTTGTGTCGCTGGCTGTGGATTACGATCGGAGTCACGAAATTAGTGTGGTACCAATCGACGACCAAATTATCTATTTGGACTTTTGAAACTAACAACCGCCGTCCTTCCAAACAGAGCCGCCTTATTTCGGAATTTTAAATTCGGCGCAGCATTGTCCACGATATAGTAATATTATTGTGGCGTTACCGTCACAAAAAGCGTCCCCCCCCCCTTTTTTTTGACAGCCTGCCCGCGTGTAAGGATACGCGAACTGACACGTTGACGGAACGATACACCGCGTCCCCCACTGACCAACCAAATTATCGCTCCGCTCCCCAGCCATAAACCGTTCATATGTAGAATATGTATGTACCCAGGCAGAGCATTATCGGGTATACGCTTCGAATTCCCCCATACCGATTTTTTTTCTTTCGATTAGGAAAAAAAAGCCGCACTCCTAGAGGTACAGAAAGCAGGAGATACCCCCAGACAAGTAGAAAGGACAAATAAACAAAAAAAAAGTTCCCAAAAAAAAACACCCCTTCGAGATCGTTAAGGTAAGGTGGATACGAATGGATCCTAATAAACCAACGGAGGAACATGACTCATAAGCAGGAAGAAGAGAAGGGAAAGTACGAAAGAAGATGAGAAAAGAAAAGGGATCTGAAGCACTTAATCCACTACTCAACGACTAACAGAACAGCACACTGGTAAGCTACTCATGCCAACGAAAGACAGAAAGAGAATAGAAATGGAGGATCGAGATAGGAACCTGGTGACATCAATCATCGCCGTCCGGAACATCACTGAGATCACTACTCTCATTGCTGACCGCCGCGACTTCCTTCTGCTTACCCTTCGCGTCTCGGGCACCCTGTCGATCGATGATCTCCTTTTGTGTCTTCTTGGGTTCGAAAGGTTTGAAGTTGGCAATGACACTCCCACGGGTTGACCTCCTTCCGACAGCAACAGTGGTGGTAGTAGGCGTCGCAGCGGCTTCGTCCTTCTTGGCTGCTGGCCTGAGCTCGGGCCCATCGACCTCCATCTCCTCCTCTGGCGCTGAAGTATTGTTCCTCCCCCGATCGCCCTCCATTGCTTTTTCCTTCTCCGCGCCTCTCGGCTCGGTAGACCTCTTTGCCGAACCACCACCAGAGCTGCTGCGTGCCGCATACCGGCTGCTTTTCCTAGGTCTCGGCTCGGGCTCGGATTCGCTCTCACGGCTGTCGGCATCCCCCATCTCCTCATCGCTGCTCTCTTCCTCCCCGTAACCCTCCTCGTCTGTCTCCGCATCGTTCTCCTTGTAGCTAGTGACCCTAATGGACTGGCGACCACTCCGGCGACGCTCGCTCGTTCTGATAGGCGGAGGGGTGTCGTCGTCTTTTATCACCTGCTTCTTCGTCGACGCCCTTTTGGCAGGTTTTGATGGTGTCCTTTCCGCCTTGGCCACCTTCGGCTTCTTAACTCGTTTGGTGGTAGGGGTGGCGACCGCAGCGCTTTCGTTCTTCCGCTTCTTACCAGTACTAAACGCCGTGGCTGACGCCGGGGCGGTTTGGTTTTTGAGGGTGGCCCGCACGAGAGCCCCAAGCCTCTTATCCATGCCTTCGGGGAGGTAGGTCGTTTGCGCGACTTCGTGTGACTCGTCCTTGCTCTCCATCGGCGCATACAATGCCGCCGGAAGGCGCATTTTGCCCGGCCATGTCTGGATCGTCCATTTGTGGACGTCGGCATAATGACGGATGAGCGACTGCGAGAGCTCGGATATGTAGTACAGGTTCTGTGATCATTAGCGCGAGGGCCGGTGATGAGCCGATCGGCGGAACGAACCTGCGAGTTTTCTGGGGCCAGTTTGTCGCGGAATTGTTTGGCCCTTTGCGCGACATAGTGAATAAGAGAAACATTCTCGCCGTTGGCAACAGTCCGGAGATAGAACAGGATGTATCTGTCAAACCATGCAAATTAGCTACGAAAAACCGTAGAAGCTAGAGAAGGAGAGAATCTTCGATTCTTACTTCGCGAAGTCCATGATGTCCTCATATTGGGTTCCAAAGTCAGGGTGGTGCACAAGAAGACTCATCAGTCGTGCAAAGATGCTTTCCATATCAATGCGATCTGTGGAAAGCGCGTTGGTGCGAGCTCGGATCCACGTTGCAATTTCGTCTCTCCACTGATCATCAGGCTCATAAGCCATCAAAAATACGATGGTGTGGAAGCGTGTTGGGAGTTGTTTGGCGGCAAGGTATTTCTGGAGCTTGTCCAAGAACCCCCGACGGACCTGGAAGCACGGGTCCTGGGCAACAGTCGCAAGTCGAATGAAGTCTGCAGCCGAGATCATTTCGTCAAACATTCGAATGCTTGCCAATCTCAGCAGATGCTGAGCCGCGGCCAAGCGCATCCGTGATCGATGAGCAGCCGGTGTGGTCTTGGTTTTCAGCGCTTCGCCATCATTGGCGATGATATGGTTCAGAGACCTGATAACACCGATGCTCTGTGCGTCCGGGCGTCCTCGTATGCGGTTCACGAGAACTCGCAGCGCAAGGATTTTTGCCCTGATTTCAACATCCAACTCGGCTTCTTCTGCCCAGACTTTCTTGCAGTCCTTATCTTCCTTGTTCTCTTCACCTGCAGGCTTCTCCGTTCGGGTCCCGACGATGATGTTTGTGCATATATCCTTGATGGCTTTGGCGTGTTGCTCGCATTGTTCTGGTGCCAATAAGACCAACTGGGAGAGACACGCGAGTTTGGCCAAGAAGTGATTTTCTCCAAACTCGAAGTCCTTTAGGCACCGCTTGACAAGGTCCGATGCGTACAGTTCCTTTCGGCTCGCGGAATACATCAAGATGGTAACGGCGTGTTTCGCGGCGGTGGGAGGTTTACCCGTGAGGGCGAAGGATACAAGCGCCTCGAGCAACTTACGCTCCTGCGGCATGTCCTTAGGGTAGCTCTTGGCGAATCCGGCACACGCTTTGAGTGTGTCCACCGCGCCTTCGCCGGAACCGCCTTGCGACTGCTCCTTGAGGAGATCTGAAAGAGCCTTGACATTGGCCTTGAAGACCGCCGGATTGGAGTTCGACATCTCCTTCAGAACCTCATGTGCCGCGTTGCCGAGTGCGGATTCGTCCGTGCGAGAGAACTCGACGATCGGCGCGACGTGCGATTTATTATATATGATCTGCGAGACGCGATAGAGCAGTGGCGTGAGCGAGTCCAAGATCATGGGTTGTGATGACTCGCCAATGCGCTTCTTGATCTCCTTGAGGGCTCTAACCACGGTGCGGTAATCACTATCCGGGTTGAAGCAGAAGCGGATAAGCTGATAGCATCGGCGGTCATGTAACTTGGCGAGTCTCAGCAGATTCTCCTTAGCCTTGGGTGACTCGGGAAGTTTCTGGGCCAACCACGCCGAGAACTTTTCCAGGGTCATCTGTAAGGCGACCTCGTCGACACCTTGTTCAATGACCCCACCCTATACAAGCAATGTCAGAAGATCGGTAGCGTAGTCCAACTAGCATGAGGCTGGGAAGCAAGTGGGTAGCTCACGTTGTTGTCCTCACACGCCTTGAGGAACACTTCCATGACTTTGGCGTAGGAAATTTGTCGTAGGGGCACAGCAAAGAGGGCTTTCTTCGCCTTTGCGTCCAGCCCCTTCACCAAGACAAGTAATCGCTTGACGCGAATCTTGTCGTCTTCCAGTATTTCCTTCTCCCGTTCTTGGTTCGTAAGTTCCTTACCCTTGCCTTTGCCTTTGGTCCCGTTAGCCTTATCCGGTTCTGTTGCCTTTTCCACGGGTATAGGTGGGTAGTTGACAGGGAGTAATATCTCGTGCAGTACGTGGTCGAGCAGCATGTTGACCTCGGGGTCATTGATGTAGAATGTATCCAGAACCTTACTAGGAATCCAGCCCAGTTGCACAGAAATAACCTCGTTCCCGCTGGCAATATCTTTATATGCCATGTCCCACATCCGAGCAAGACATCTCATGCCCTCCAACCGCACGTTGATCTTCTTGTCTCTCACGCGCTCAGCCAACGTGTGCAGTATCTTCTTGCCCCAACCTGTGGTATCTCCCACAGACCCCTTGCGATTCGAGCTCGTGGCTACAATGGATGTGGTGGAATCATACAAGTTAAATGGCGATTCATCGGCCGCCAGCTTGCTAGTGATGGAGTCATAATCGAGGGACTTCAATGCGCAACATGCCGCGTGTCGGACAATTTCATCTAGATCGTTTAGTTTAATCGCGATGAGATCGACCATTTGCACAGCCATAGGGTCGTTCCGCGTCTTCAGGATGTTTACAGCAGCCTTCACCCAGGATGCACGCACTGTAGGCGATTTGTCGTTGGCCCGACTAGCCCATGCTTTCCATGTCGCTGGTGCGGATTGTGCGAAGTTTCCCTCCAGCGCCATCTCACCGATGGTTTCACATGACAACTTGCGGAGTTCACCGTTGTCGGCAAGGAGCTCGTGCTCAAGAAGGGGGATGACATTCTGAAGGACCGCAGGGCAAGATTTCCAGAGCTCCCTAGCGAGCGTGTGGGCCTTCTTCACTTCTCCCAGGTCTTCAGATGATGGGCCTTCGTGTCCTCGGACATCGTCGTCTCCGCCGGGGGTCCCCGGTCTCCGCGCAGCGGCGTCAACGATCACCTCGGAAAAGTACCGGCAAATGTACCGCGCCATCTTATCGACGCAGGAGAGACAGATCTGTTTCGCCATTGCGTACGCCGGTGGTAGCACCCTATTGGTGAGCCTTTTCTGTCTGTCGTCGAACCGGGTATCAGCACGCGCCGACAGAGTACCCTTCTTTGCAGGCTTCTCCGGCTCAGCCTGGGTTCGCAGAAACTGGATGCAGATGACATCAACCACTTCGGGAGGTAGAGAGTGACATTCCTCGATGAGCTGGCACAGAATGTCGGTCATCTGGAATTCCACATTTTTTGGACCTTCCGGCTTTGCGATGTCGAAGAACGTAGTGAACAACTCTTTGGTGATTTCGTCGCCGTCGGGAATGTCGGAGATCAACACCACAGACTTGACGGTCGACAGAGAATCCAGCAGATACATGTATTGCTGATAAAAGGGCGCCTCCGGGTTCTCAAGACCTTTGAGACACTTGACGAAGCACGCGAAGATGTCCTTGACGCAATTCCTCCATCAGCGTTGGGCAGCCCACAGCAATATGACGCCGACACGCCCAGCACGAGGGGCCTACCTTCAGTTGTTTCGCGGTGTAAGGCGCATCCGGCGCGTGTAACCGCAGCATGTCCGCCAGGCAGCACGCGGTGTACGCCACGACGCCTTCGTCCGGGTGTTGCAGTAATTTCACCGAAGCCAATTCTTTCGCAGGAGTGACCAGGCTCGAGCGGTCAACACCCTCCTGATCCAAGTCCTGTACTTCCCGTTGCAGCGCCTTCAGGTGCGCAACGAGCTTTTCCACTTCGATCGGCTTTCCGGCCTTCGATAACAGCGGCTGGTCGAACTGTAGGACTTTGACAACTTGTTCGCTCTCCATGGCCGTCGCTTCGTCGAGAGATGCGCGAGATGGGCGACCCATTGTCGCGGTAGGGTTGGGGATGTCGAAGATGCTGTATCGTCGTCGCAGATGTTTTCGTGAAGCTGGGGTGAATCACGACCAAAAAGAACGGGAGGAAATTTAGCGACGCGTTCGCGCTGAGGGAAACTTTTTGGCTAGCGATAAACTCAGAGAATAGGGAAGTCGGGGGGGGTGAGTCGCAGCGTCGAGAGTGAAAGGAGGCGCGGGAACGTTTTAGGCGGCGATCGATAGCCACGGCGACGTGCGAGCGGCTCTTTGCCTATCCAGAACCCTAACCCACACCAACTGGTGCCCCCCAGCCAAGCCAATAACAATGTGTATTCGACATTCACAAACTAACACTCGAATTACCATTCCCTACAGCGAAGCTGGCATTGCAGCCATCGAAGAGGGAAATGATAAAAGAATATGGTCAACTCAACCGCTCGGAGCGCTTCCTCGAGAGCAATCTTCTCATTTTTCTCGCTAGAGAGGCCGGATCGTGTTATTGGCCGATTCAACGCGCGGGAAGTGCCTTCTTGATTACCTTGTTTTGACGTACATAGCCATGGGCCTTTGTCGCTACGGTTCGTGATGATTTTTTGTTTTGCCATTAACAATTCGCATGCGACCTATCTAGATCGTGGCGATACACACAGTCCGTTTCCATCCACTGTCCTTTCGGCACGATGTGGCTCCCCTGCCCTCCGCCCTGGCCTGACCCAAAGAATAAGAAATGTGTTTAAACCCCCTACCCACTCCCAACTCCATTCCACTCCCGGTCCCAGCACCAACGCCTCAACACCCCCATCCCCAACCTTCGTTCCACATCCGTAGCCGAAAGAAAGTCCAGGGTTGCCGGACTGCAGCGCTCATCCGCAAAGAGGTCCCGGATCTTAACCCAATTTTTACTTCTCCCGGTCTGCTTCCTCACCTCAGCCCGCAGAATCTTTGGCGCTTCCAGTGTAGCACTTGAAGAGGTGCTCCCGAGTCTGAGTCCGGCATTGTCGGCCGCTTCTTTGCCCAATGGAGGGTGTTGTCCTGTGAGACAATGCCCGGTTTTCGGCTGGTGAGGCGGCTCGTGATGGATGACGATCCACGGACCGCATGCGGCCCTGTCGGATCATGGCGATATCAACTATGTGCAGTCCTTCCCGTTTGCCGTCCGCCGCGACTTCTCGCAGCCCGCCGGCGGCCCGTGGCAACCGCCCCTGCCCCGCCTGGCCTTTCCCCAAAATTGCAAGAAAGAATGAGAAGTAACGACAGGCAACCTGCATCGCGACCCAAAGAGAGGACAAGAAAAGAAAAGACTCCCCGCTCCCGCCACCCAGATACTCCTCCTCATCCTCCGCGCCCTTCTCGCCTTCCTGTTCCTCGTCCTTCCCGCGGCCCTCACCCGCGTCCTCGCTTCCGCGCTCATCGACCACGTCCCCATCTTCGGTTGGCTCCTCGCCCGGTTCGGAGGCACTGCTCGCGGTCCCACCCTGCTTCCCACCTCCGTGGTGCGCAGGAAGTCCAGGATCAATTGGGTGCATCGTTCATCCGTAGCAGGTCTCGGATCTTGAACCGGTGCTTCCCTCTTCCCGTAGCTCTTCGTACCTCCGCCCGCGGAATTTCTGCTTCGTCTTCCATCGTTTGCAGTTCCTGAACCAGGCGGTCGTGTTTGTGTCCCGTGCTGACACCACCCGCACGCCGCCGCGCCCACGTTCTCTGCCCACCTCAGGCACTACTCGGTACGGCAGTGCCCCGTTCTGAGCTGTGGAACCGCCCCGTCAGTCGCTTCGATCCCCGGCCCCCGCCGCGTTTTGGCGCATCTTTCCTGGCATTCTGTACTTCTTTTTAATTCTCCGTTCTGAGCAATTCCGCGCTTCCTCCCACTTCTCCTCCGCAATCTCACGCCTGGTGTTGGCTAGTGACCTGGGGAGAGGCATTCGTTGCCTCCCATATCGCTCTGTGCTGCCCACCCATTCGACCGTCTGGTTCCTCTGCCCGTCCCGCCGCCTCGTCTGCCTTCTCATTGCCTGCCACTCCCTCGTGGGCCGGACACCATCGCACTTCAATGCTTATATCTGGCCTTGCTGCTCTCAGTTGCGCTCTCCATTTTCTCGCTCTTGGGGCGTATCGCTGGCCCGGCCCCGGTTCGTCCGACGCGATTCTTGTGATTGCGGCCTGCGCGTCGGTGAATATGGTGACTTTTTCTGGGACAAGCCGTCTCCTCCCTGCCACTTCCAATGCTCTCGCCAATCGAAGGCCTCTTGGTTAAAGCCCATGTGCGTCTTGATGCTCGCCCTCCGTTCTCCCTTCTTCCCGACTACCGGATAACCTGACGCCCCGCTTCCAACCCGTGACCCATCCGTAAGGATGGTCAGGCCTGCTCTGCCTCGCTCTGCTTCCTCCCCCGCCCCCCCCACTATCATGTCCGCCCCCAACTTCTCTGGCATGGGGGGCGAGTCTGCCCGCGTACCCAAGTGTTTCCTCTCACCTTCCCCCCAGGTCTGATGATGCCCCTACCACTTCCTTAGCCTCGCTGCCTTGTGGGAGGCTGAGCAGCCGCGCCGCAAATCGCCTTGGCCTGTTCTCCAGTTGGGCAACCGCTGGTCGTATGCTTGACTCCGCCGTCAGGGCACCCAGGTTGGTTGTCCGGAAGCACCCCGTTACTACACGTGCTTGCTAGCTCACCAGCTTCTACAGCCCATTCCGCCTCCTCTCGTCCTTTCTTCATCGTTCTTTGATGATCTTTCAGTGTCAGGTGCGAGTCCAGTCATATCCCCAACCAACGTGTCGCCTCTTTGTTGAAATGGATTTCACTGCCCCCTGCCATGATTGTTGCCACCAGGTCACTCCTTCTCCTGCTGAAGAGCATTGCTTCGCTTTTCTTCGCTTTTCTGGTGGTCGAAGATTACCCCATTTTTGCTGGCCCACTCACACGCCACTCCTGCTGCTTCTGACAGCTTCGCCGCTGCTTCTTCGTCCGTCTTCCCTTCCACCCACCAGGAGATGTCATGCGGTACGTGATGATGATGATGATTCATTAATCGTAAAGAGAAAGCGGTACGTGATGATTCATTGCCATTATTTCTTGGAATTCGATCGTGACGAGTGCTCTTACATGACGCAATCAGAAATTCATATGCTGCGACTTTGTCCGTTCAGTTGCTCCTGAAACGATCCTCTCCAATTTTGCCGTCACGGGGAAGGGGGACTGAGTATCGCCATACTATCGGAACGGCTCCCTACGATTCCGGAGACCTACCCAGGTGTGTACAGGAGGGACGGGCCTCGCTGGGACTCGATAAGCCTATGAAGAGCCTAAGAAAAGACTATGCCTGAGGATACTGGAGGAAGATTGGGAGTGGGTTACTAACTAGATACGTCTAGATGAAAGTCCGCCAGGCAAGTTACTAAGAAAGACATGAGGTCTTTGGTAGTTCACTCTACCTGAACGCTTGCACCCTCCAACTACCAAACGATATTCTAAAGATGAGCTTTCTCCAACTGAAAGGTTGATTCCTGAGGGAAATTGTCGAGAGTTTCATCGTAACCCGACTTGATTAGAGTCAAAGTGACTTCGGCACTCTACCCAACTTCCCTGCTCGTGAGATCCATGGCCTCCCAAGCCCCAGCTCCGGCAGCGCATTCGCCATCCCTCCTCCCCCAACCCTGGTTTCGGCCAGGCTCGCCGCGATCTCATTCAGGTCGCCACATGCGAGTGATGGATTATTTTTTTTTTAAAAAAAAAGACGGGCTTCGCAGGAAGGTTCTGATCTACGGGGGTATGCGAGCCTGGAGAGGACACTTGTGTAATGATAATGGAGCACCAGGCAATGAGGAACTTTCGGCAACGATAAGACTTTCTCGGCGCATATATGCATGCTTTTTTGTTTTGTTTATTCATTAATTGCGTGCGACCATCCAGACCATGATGATATACACCGTCCACTGTCTTTGCGGCTTGCCGTGGCTTCCCCTCTGCCCTCGAGCCCTGGCTTGTCCCGAGAAAAGTAGCGCGCACCGAGGAAATAGCAACAGAGAAACAATAGAAACCGCCTTACTCCTATTCCGCCGAAGTCAAGAAAGAGGGGGGGTTTGGGAGAACTGTAAGCGTTCCTCAACCTCAGTTCCCACCTGCTCGGCCTCCAGCCTCCTCTCTTCTTCCCTCTCTTGCCGTTCCGGAGCTCCCACTCAGACGCCTCACTTTGGGCGCCTTCTTCAGCCCGGTTCAGTACTCGCCTCTCCGCAATCGTGGTAGAGAGGAAGTCCTGCACCGCCTGGCTGCGCCGCTCATCCGCGGAGAGGTCTCGGATTTCGCACCTCCGTCCAGAGGGTTTTTCTGCTGGCGCTTCCAGTGGGAGCGATTCTTGGACAGATGCTCCCCTAACTGGGTCTTGTATCAGCACCACCAGCACTAGGCGGTGGGTCAGTTCTTTGTCCGATTGAGGCACTAGCCGGTGGGACAGTGGCCCACCTTCAACTGATAGAACCTCGCGACGACCCCGCCCGCTCGCATTCGCCGGGACAAAGTTCGGCTTCGGGCGCAGCCTATGGTGCCGACCGCACCGGTATTTGTTCCTGGCCTCGTGGACATCTGGCCCGGGCCCGGCTCATCCGAAGTCATCCTCCGGATCGCTGCCTGGGCATCCGTGTAGACCTGGCGGGCGTGGGGCCTGCATGCGGCCGTCTCCAGTGTCGGATATATGCATGCATTCCAGCCATAGACTATCCAACCCAGCAATCGCGTTAGTAAAGTACGAGTGATACCGGGTGCTCACGTCCGTGGTGAGGGAAAAACACAAACCTTCACCATTCCCGACAGAGTGGTTCAGAAAACCCAAGATCTTCCGAGGTTTCTTGCGACAAATGGCTCTCATTTAGATTACTTTCCGCTGGGCAATGCGTAAGATCTCACTCGCCTCGGGGGTCCCTCGTTTTTATTGAGGGTATTGTGGTGGTGCCCGTACAGGACCCAGACGCGAGAGCACCTTTTCAAGATCTGCCTGGCTGGAGGGTCTGGCGGAAGGTTCTGTGGTCGGAGGTTCGTAGGGAGACCGGCTCGTTGCAGCTCCCCTTTGCCCTCCCCCAGGCCTGTCCCGAAGACAAGTGACGCCCCAAGAAAAAGACAAAGGAGAGCGACCCCCCCCCCATCCCTCTTCCGCAGAGGCCATAAAGGAGGGCGCGGGGGAGAACAGCAATCGTTCCTCAGCCCCGGCGTCCAGCTCCTCGGCCTCCCATCTCCGCTCCTTTTCCCCTTCCTTCCGCTCCCGGAGATTCCACTCCGACGCCTTACTCTGTGCGTCTTCCTTAGCTGGCTCTGGAGCTAGCCTCCCCACATCCGTGGTGGAGATGAAGTCCAGCACCGCCTGGCTGCACCTCTCGTCCGCGAAGAGGCCCCGGATCTTGACACGATCCTCCCCCTCCCGCCTGCGGGCTGGCCGAGGTCGGGGTTGAACCGGTAGTGTGTGCATCGCCGTGATCTGGATGGGTTTGCGCGCAATTAATGGCTGAACAAAAAAAGTCGGAGCAAGTTTACCAAGAAAGTTTTTTTTTTTTGTTTATTCATACTCGCATACAGCCTATCTAGACTGTGGCGGCGTATATTTTGTCCATTTCCCCGTCTGCTGTCCGCGCGGTGGCGGCACGTTGCAAGCTCCCCTTGTGCCCTCCGCCCAGGCCTGTCCCGAGAAATAATAAGTGCGCACCAAGGAAAGCTACAAAGGGAAGAAGAACAAAGGAAAGTCGTGACCCGCCCCCTACTCCTCGTCTGCGGATGCCATGAATGAAGGGGTGGGTAGAAACAGCGGTTCCTCCCCGGCGCCCCCCTCCTCCGCCTCCGCCCTCTGTTCCTCCTCCCACTCCCGCAGCTCCGCTTCCGACACCTCGCTCACCGTGTCCTCCTCAGCCGGTACCCGCCTTCCCACATCTGTGGCCGAGAGGAAGTCCAGCACCGCCTGGTTGTAGCTTACCAAGAACGTGGGTATGGGAAGAAAAAGCCGCGGCGACTATATATCAGGTATGCAGGTATTCAGCACTCCATCGGCTGGGCCCAGGCAGGCAGAAAGCGCGGGGCGTATTCTTCACAGGCGTCGACTTTATCATCGCATCAGTTGTATCGGCTTCGTCACCGAAGAGACGAACGAGGCATTTCACTTCCAACCTTGATTTTAGATCGCAACTAGTCCCCGCAGATGTAAGGACTATCTCCACAGACCGGGAATACACGTTTAGTCCGTACACCTCTCATTCGGCGGCCTCCAACCAATACCGATGGTTTCCATCACTCGCTTCTCGACATCTTCCCAGGACTCGTCCTCCTTCCATCCGTCCGTCCCCGACACCCGCCGGTCTCCTATCCAGACCCCATCGCTCGAAAACTTCCATCCCTTCTCCTTGCAGAACAGGCGGAGGTCTCGCTGGAATGTTGTTCCGCCCGACCAGCCCAACAGTGCGGTGCCAGCACAGATCGCGGGGGCGATGACGATGTCGACTCGGCGGTGCAGGTCGCCCTTGTGATTGCACCAGACGACGAGCGCCTTGTCGAGATTGTCGAATTGGCCCTTCGATGGCCGGTGTGGGTCTTCGTGTCGCAGTTTGGCACTCGACACGGAGAGGGTGAGTGTCACCAGCTCTTCCTCCTCGAGTGACTGGAGGAGTGCCACCAAGAAGTCCGCAGGGATAGTGTGCCGGTGGGAAAGGAGTATGTCTACATCGTGGCACTCTTTCATGCCGCGGCGGTACCCACCCACGATCATGCTCTGAGCACCAGGCAGGACCTTGAGTGCATGCGACTTGATGTGTGCACCGATCTTCTCGACTTCGCTGCGGTCGATAGGCGCTAAGAACTCATTGTAGTATTTTACGCCAATCTGCTGGACGCGAGAGAGGTTGTTCCAGTGGTGTGTTACGATGTCGCCGAGGTTCCTATAGCCGTGGTCGTAGTATAGCTTCGATGCTGTCTCTGCTCCGACGCCCCATATGTTTTCGAATTGCTTGAGAATCCGGTAGGATTGTGATTCCCCGAGCACGGTGACCGCTCGGAGGGTGCGTTTCTCGGGTTCATTGTGGGAGTCTCTCCATTCCTGGAATAGGGCTGCGATCTTGCCGTCACAGCCAGGAATCTCTTGGATTTGGATGCTAGACAATAGAGGGTGTGGATACGCCTTGATTGCGGCGATGGCGGTAGAATATGCTCGCATACCAGTGGGATCGAGGGTTATCACTCGGGATTTCTTGATGACCTTTAGTTGCTCGATGAACAGATCGTTGGGGGATTCCTGCGGCGTGGAACGGCAGCAAGAGTAAGTGTTCTGGAAGGCAACCAGGTTAGCTTGGACTTGTGATCAACTGGGGGGGGGGGGCCATAGCAGGTCACCTTCTTGACTACCCATTCCGGGAGGTCACCAGAAGGGTACTTCCCTTCGAACGACGATGTGGACCGCCGGAGCAAGGGTCTTCTCTTAGATACATCCAAGATCGCATCGATACCCACTTGCTTTTGCTGAACATACCGGGCTTTTTTACGCGCCGGCACTTCCGCGGCATCCGCCAGCGCGCGCTCCATCACCTCCTTCCGCTTCTTCTCCAGCGCGACTTCTTCGGCCGAGACGCTCTTCGTCTCTGTCTGTTCCATTCTCCTCTTCGGCAGAGCCGCCATCTCTCCCTCCAGCAGTTTATACGCATCAAATTTCTCCATATTGCGCTTCCGGAACGATTCCTCGAACCACGCGAGTTTGACCATCAGCAACGGTCTGAACGTGTTGATATCTAGATCCCCCTCCGCCTCCAGCTCCGGGGTCACGAAGACCAAGCCACACTTCCGCAGCTCGAGCTCGCACCGGGGCCTGCTGCTCACGTTGACGATAAATACCCTCGCATGGCTGGCGATCTCCATGAGCGGGCACCGGCACAGTCGGAGCTTATCCTTGAGCTTCTGGTATTCTGGCGGTTTCAAATGCCCCTTGAGAAGGTACGCTGGCGGTATGCCGGAGAGGTCAACGGGCGGGCGTATAACTTTTGTGATGCCCAGGACATCGTATTCCAGCTCCGGCTCAGGCTGGGTGGCAGAAGCCATGCTTTCGAGCTTTAAGTAATCTGCTATGCTGTCGGACTAAGTGCCTGCGATGTCGGCTGGCTGTAAATGCCGTCAGATATAATGCAGCCCAGTGCTCGTGATGTACCTACCTGCTTGCATATGCGACAACCTAGAGTATTGGAGGCATACAACGAGATAGAGTTTGTTGAAGAGTGTGTCGCAGAGGAGGGAGGTGGTCGGACCTTGGAACGCTTTGGCTTTTCTCCGCTCGTGTTCGTAAGCCCCCGTAATGCGCACAGGAAGCATGTCCAAGCTCGCGACCAAACTGAACAGCCAAGGCTTTAAGCTAACTACTCAGTTGCTGTGTGAACTTGAGCCTCGATGTGCTGTGGCGTTAAATATCTGGATGGTACATATGTAAGCGACGTCGTGAGCATCTTCACTAGTAAAGAACCTGGCTGCCCGGCGTACGTAGGGACGCCAGTTGGATCAACGAAGGAGATGGCGTCTGGACGGTGATGAATAGTAGTACCTATCTGGCCCGGCGATTGTTCGGGGACTATTGCACGATAGTTGATAAAGCTTGTGGGTTCTACGTCATTCCGGAGAGCTACGCCGCGGGTGCAGGCGTAGCTCGTGTTGAGGGGAGCCCGGAGAAGGCCGAGGTAGTGCGGCGCCCAGAATGTGACAGAACCCATATATTTTGATCAACCTCATAATCGACCTCACAGGCAGTGCAAAAGAACAAGAACAGAGAAGCGGTATCCGCACAGATCCTCCTCGCTACTACCTACATGTACCCACATACATGCCTACATTTGTATCTAACTATGACATGATGATATACCTAGCACTACAGGGAAAGAACCCACCCAAGCATCACCTACTTCCATCGTTCCGGAAAGTTACTTCCACACCTTGGTATCCTTAGTCTCGAATGTCCGCCGGACCTCACCGTTGACGCCAATATCACCACCGCCCATCAGTGGGCGTCCTCCCGTGAGTCTGCCGTGAGAGGACGTGTTGGCGAACCTAGCATCCTCAGTCCACTCGCCAGTGATTCTCTCTCGGTACGTCGAGGGTGGGTGGACGAGTAGCGACGTGCGGCCGCCCGCACTACGATACGTCTGCCCGGAGGCCATGGAGGGATCGCGGCTGTTGATCATCCCGCGATGGTGACTGCGGTGGCGATGGTGGTGAGCATGACCCGACGAGGTGGGTTCGTTTCCAAAAGTTATATCCCGCGTCGTGATGGTACGGTCGATGTGTTCGCCATGCTCCCCCTCGATAGTCTCGTGGCGGGTTGTGACGACTTCGGGCCTGACGATTGTGGCCGCGGTGGCAGCCATAGCGGTTTCTTCGGCGACGTGGTCCCGCCATTGGGATACCCTCTCAGTTTGCTTGGCCAGAGGCACCGGCGGAGCACCGATGAGGGTGCTGGCGCTAGCATTCATGGCATTAGAGGTATTGACACGCTGTGCGGACTGAGGCCGTGCGGCGGTAGTGGTAGTCCGAATGTGCTCCTCGCGGGTAGTCTGACGGCCGCGAGAAACCTCGCGTTCAAGCCTGTCAGCCCGCTCAGCGGCAAGTCGCTCTTCTCTGTAGGCGGTTTCGCGGTGTCCGCGGGGAAGCTCCTCGGTGATGTGCTCCTCACGGATGATGGTCCGCTCAGTCCTTCCCCTCGGCGCAGCAGCAAAGCGCTCTTCAAACATCTCATCCTGCTGTTCCTCGCGACCGCGGAAAGAGCGGCCATCCTCGCGAATGGTGCGAGCCTCGATGAGACGGTCGCGGGAAGAAGACTCATGGTTGTGGCTGCTGTGGTTCTGGCTGTGGCTGTGGCTAGGGTGGCCGAGGCGTGCCTTCTCCTTGACTCGCTCCCCGAAATGACTAACTTTCTCCTTTGATGATTCGACTTTGCGAGTTGCCGACCCCACGGCACGGCCAGTCTTACGAATACCCTCGAGTGTCTTGCCCAGCGCTGCCTCCCGGAACGAGCCGTACTCGCTGCGTTGGTATGCGTCGAGGACGAAGAAATACAATCTGATTATGAAGCGGTGAACATTTTCCTTGATCATCATAGTCACACCTACCGATCCAGTTAGCGAGCGTCACCGGGCACTGACAGTAACAACTGAACATACCATGAGAGAGGAAGCCCTTCGCGATAGTCCCCCCGAGGCCAACGTACAGTGCACTGATGCCCTCCCTCTTGACGATTTCCGACAGGAGGTCGACGACACCGCTGGCGCGCCTCACAGCTCTCCTGTAGTGGGCGTCGATTTTGTTCTTAGCAGCTTTTCCCTTCGACACACGGGCGCCCTTGATGCTACCCGTAGAACTGTCCATGATTCCATCCCACTCATCGTCGCCATCGTCCATCTGCGACCTAATCCGTATCACATTCATGGGGTACGTTAAGGTGGTGGCGGCCGCCTTACAGAGTGCCGCCAGGAGGAAGATATCCATCTTGTCCAGCGACCCGCCCTTGTGCTCGATAACATGCGGTTTCGCGTACTCGTACAGCAGGAAGGTGATACTGGGATTGAAAGTGAGCAGCAGCGACGCGGTGTATCCCGACCAGAATCCAGTCACGCCCTTTTCTCGCATGATGTCATGGTAGATGTCGTCGAAGCTGGGAGTTTTCGCTCCTGGATATAGCATCGCGGCGGTTTGTTTGCGCGTTACGATGTTGCTAAACGGCGTGGACACGAGCTTCGACAGGGCTGAAGCCGCAATGCCAATTCCGAGTTCTTCCAGCACCGGCAGAGTCTGGGTGTGCTTTCCGTGGTGCGCGAGGATATGCAACCGCTGTTTTCGCAGTAAGGTATCTGCCATCCATCGTCAACTAAAATTGCACACGGCAACTGAATAGGGAAACACCCACAAGCCATAAAATACCAAAAGCCACTCGCCGCAGTTCCGACCGTATCCCACCCAACACCATTGTAGAACCCTCGGATACCCTCCTTTTCGTAAATCTTCTGCACGGCATCAAAATGCCCGCTATATAGCTCTTCATGATCTTCATACTCGTACTCCCAGGATTCGATCACAGTAGTTCCATCCTTCGACACGTGTCTCTGATATCCTTTCGCCTGTTCCTTGGTAACATTAAAGATTCCCACCGGTTCGTCCTCGACGTCGGAGGAAGAACTCGACGTCGAAGAGATCCGCGGCTTCACCTTTGATTTCGACTTCCCCTTAGCCTGCCGCTTCAGCTCCTCGCATTCCAGCCGCTTCAGCTCCTCGGATTCCAGCTGCTGCAGCTTCTTGCGTTCCAGCCGCTGCGCCATCGCGTGTCGTTGCACCTTAAGACGCGTGGACACTACATCGAGCGGGTAGGTCACGAGATTTGCTAGCGCAGACCCAACCGCGCCCGCGAATGCGTGGCCAGCAGCCGGCAATACATGCTCGCGGTGGAAGAGGTGACCGTCGTCGACGTCACCGTGGCGGGACGCTCTAGTGGGAGGCGGTGGGCGTGGACTGTACAATGTTGGGTCAGCCATGTAGAGAATGCCCCCCCAAGGGGACAGTACCTGCGTTCGGAGTATGACTTCTCTGGAGAATCATAGGTTTCGTGCTCTTCGTGGTGGTAGTAGCTCTCGTAGTCGTCGAGATCGTTGTTGTAGCGAACCATATTTCTCGGATATCACACCGTGTGGGAGCGACAACGGAGGCGAGGGACGACCGCAACCCAATGCAGGCGATGGGGATGGACCGAGCACTCAACGGTAGGCGAACGGCTCGAAGAGTGGGTGTTCAGGCAGAGTAACCGGTCAGGAGAGGCGATGGGGCTTTTGTTATGGCTTCCTTGAGGGGTGGAGAGAGAAGAAGGAGGTTGGTTAGTCGAGATCCCCACGAAACTAAGCGCCGTGCGATGGTGATCGGAGCCGAAGCTGAGGCGGAGGTTGCTGCTTTAATTGCTTGCCTGCTTGTCCCCGATCGAAAGCGAGAAATAACAACAAACAAAACAACTCGAGATTTGCATACATAGAAGTCCCCTCCACACACATGGGATGCTTGAGAGGGGTTGGCTGGCTGGCACGGCACGGACAGGACGGGATTGAGGGCTTCTGCATTTGTCGAGTATCCAATCCAATCCAGGCGCACATGCTGCTGGATTGCCAGCCCGGTCGGAAGGTGGTAGGTGGGCAGGCCAGGATCATCAAGCACTGGAGACAAGTGTCCAATCCAGCTGAGGCTTTTGACCAGTAGCACAGTGGTGTGTAGATATGCATACGGTCTCGACGATAACTACGTATGTATCTAGAGTATATAGAGCAACTGCCCGCAATTGTGTGCCGAAGAGTATCTAAGCGAGTCCATACCGAATAGAGTGAGTTCTACTGGAGCGGTGCTAAGGGTTTGGACTTGCAGCAATGGTTACCAATTACTCTATTGTGGATTGAGTTCGAGCTATGTATCTCGAGTAGCAAGCTGTGCTTCCTTCCTCTTTTCTTACCAGCTCCGACAGACTCGCCCCCCTCACCGCAATGACCCAACCCGAATCTTCCCCCCCGAACTCGGCGCCGGCCGCAGTCGACGATGGCTACCAGTCGAACGACAAAGACTTGCAGCAACTCGCACTGTCCGACTCCGAGTACAGGCTGCACACCTGGGAAGATCTGACCGCGATAATCCGTCCGCCTCCATTGCACCCCTCTCCTTGGCTTGCGGGGACAAACAAGCTTACATATCCCAGGCGAGAACCGCCTCGACGATCTGAATCGCATCCCGTCCGATTTGAGGCGTTACATCGCCTGGTCGAACGCGACTCGTGCGGAGTATGGGTCCATACAGAAGTTTGTGTTGAAAGAAAGACTGGGATGGGAGGATCTTAAGAGCAGGAATCCGAGACCATACGCGGATCCAGGCACATATACCAACCCTCCCGCATCGTGGCCGCGAGCAGGATGGCTAACAGCAAATCCAGAGGACACTAAGATCCTGATCAACGACTGGCCCTACGGCAACGCCCCGGGGATTCTCCACCTCGTCGCCTGGACGAAATCCTCGATCCCGACGGAATCGGGCAATGGTGACCTCACCCCCGAGGCAAGAGCCATCATCGAGGAGTGGGTTCACAATGCTTTCGCGATTCCGCTTGGCAAGGAGAACGTCCTGTGGTTCAAGAATTGGGCCAGTATCCAGAGCGTCAGGAGTGTCGAGCATATCCATGTCCTCATCAGGGGATATAGCGATGAGTTTTTGGCCTCCGTGGTGGGAAAGGACGCGGTCGACGCGATAAATAGACCTATCGGAGAGCTCGAGAAGGAGAAGGAGCAGAAGCAGGTGTGTAACGGCAATTAGACATGCCCAGTGGCCGAGGCGAAAGCAGTTGCATAGCGAACCTAGGATTCTGGTTAAGAGTTTGTTCCAGGATCTACGGGAATACAGGCAGGAAGTACGATGCTCCTCTCTCTCTCTCTCCCTCTGGACATGGCCGATTTTTTTCATTCGTTTTCGTTTCCGTGCTTGCATGCATCATAATGGCGATTGAGTACTGGCTAGATAGACTTAGAAATAGAGCCGGAAGATGGCACAGTTAATACAATATGTGTGAAGGTTCTCGGTCGGAGAACAATGATGTTTCACGGGGAGGACATGCCAAGCCATCGGCCCGTCCCCGTCGCCGGGGTCGCAACACACCTTCAACGCGTGCTTTCTGCCACCAAAACAGCCGGTCCCAAACCCACTCGCTTCGGCGCCCAACATCGACACGCCCAAGTATCGGCCCGAAGTGCTTGAACTCGCTGCCACAACCCAACCACTTTGTGTGATCCCGCCAACACTCGCGAAACGTATAAATACCGGCCCTCCCCCATCATTTCCCTCTTCCTCTCTTTCTCCTCCACACCCTCAACACACGCTTCACGACCTTCAGACAACTAACCCAACCCCCACACCACAACCCTCCAACAATCCAAAACTAAAATCACCTTTAACAATCATGACTGGCCGTGAGTAATTCCTATCCCCATCTGTCGTCGATTTTTATTTTTTTTCCTCTTCTTTTTATTTCCTTTTCCCCGGCTCAAGCGAAAGTTTGTCGCCGCGTTAACGTGGCCGTTCGCGCGTTCGGCCCTACCGCGTATCCTCGTACAAATGGCGTCGCACAACCCCAATCACCTACACCTACCTTCACTCAACGCTTCCTGTCTTTCTTCCTTGATGCAGATATCTAACAAACATATCAGGTGGTAAAGGAGGAAAGGGTCTTGGAAAGGGAGGCGCCAAGCGTCACCGCAAGATCTTGCGTGACAACATCCAGGGTATTACCAAGCCCGCCATCCGCCGTCTTGCCCGCCGAGGTGGTGTCAAGCGTATCTCTGCCAGTATGTCACCTCCTCTTTCTTCATCTCCTCCCAGGCGAATACTGTCAGTACTGACGAAGTGTGGCACAGTGATCTACGAGGAGACTCGCGGTGTTCTTAAGACCTTCCTCGAGGGTGTCATCCGTGACGCCGTCACCTACACCGAGCACGCGAAGCGCAAGACCGTTACTTCTCTCGACGTCGTCTATGCCCTCAAGCGCCAGGGTCGCACTCTGTACGGTTTCGGTGGTTAAGTCTGCTATTTTCCGCGGGCTGTTTTCCAGATCTTGGGTCGCGTTCTTTTTTCTTTTTCTGATGGGCTCTGCTTATGGGAGGGAGAACTTTGGTCGGCTTGAGATTTTGTAGAAACACTGGAGTGGGGGAAACTGAAGCGAACGACGGTTGTCTGATGTCTGTTCTTGCTTATGGTGTTCGAGTTGATTTTGTTTGGGGGTGACAGCGACGGCCATGGCGGTTAGCTGTGTGCTCTCTATTGACTTGTGTACTCCGTGATACTCAACAACGAACATGAGTTGATTCGTCTACGTTCAGACTAGACCTCTGTTAACCAGTTTGACCGCTTCCCGAAGTTACCATCACAATCATGCGCCTTCGTCAGCCATCTTCAATATGCATAGCTATCCTTCGTGCCAAGACGTGGGTTAGCGACAGTAATCTATTCCCAGTGCAATTATCTATCTAAACATTATCCAGGCATCTATCACGGTATGCACAAGCTCTAGCTACTCCACACTCTCAGCAAACCACTGCCTCAGTGCACCCGCCAGCACCCCCGGCAGCTCCCTGACATCCCTCACGACCAGGTAGTATCCAAACGGAAACTTGTCCAAGTACCTCTCAGTGGTAACCTCACCATCCACAAACGCTACACGATTCAGCTCCAGAATCGAATTGTCCCTGAGGCTGTCAACGACCACAAACACGATCATGACCCGTCTCTCATGCGCCTTCCGAATGATCCTCCTCAGTGCCTCATGTTCCTCGCACACTCCGTCGGAGATGACGATTTGCAGCTGCCATAGCTCCTCGTTGGAGCTGGGGGTGGCGGAGGAGAACAGTGAGAGTGAGGACTCGAGGAGTCGTCGCACATCCGTTTTCTGCTGAGAGAAGGTGAAGCGCTCGAAGGCATTGACGCCCGAATCGGCGGTGAAGGGCGTGTCGAAAGGGTGGACGACTGAGGCCGCCTCGCCGAATGACATGACTGCGATTTGGCCGACTTCGAGAGCGCTGAGGGCGCGGGCGACGAGGGCGACGGTTTGCAGCGCCAGGTTGGCCGTAGAGCCATCACCTTCTGCCATACTGCGGGAGTCATCAACGGCAAGGATTACCTGGTACTGCCGCTTGCTGGGCTTCGCTCGGCGCATCCAAATCTTGTCTTTTTTGTAGGCGCTAGCAATGTACGGGATTATGCGACGCATATTGAGGCGCTTACCGGTGCGAAAATCTCCGCGCATCTTGGTGGCTTGAGTGGGTTCGAGAATTAGGCGGAGTTGCTCACAAAGACCAGCGGAGAGAGCTCGGGTCGCGGACTCGTGATGTTGCCAAAGTGCTCGAGCTTCTTCGCGGGAACGCATTTTGAGGGGAACAATGGTGGCTGTAGCGGCATCGGTAGAGTCCTCGTCATCTGACATGGCATCCGAGAGCTCATCGTCAATGTCCATCTCGTCCTCGGCTTGCATTTCGCGACTGCGAGTGGGCCCGTCTTTGCGGTCACCGATCATAGCTCCAACGCGACCGGAGTCCTCCTCCTGGTTAAGAGGGTCCTGCTCCTTATTCACGTGTTCTATGGGTTCAGCTGGCTGTTGCGGATTTTCCTCTTTCTCAGCGTCGTCCTCGAATGCACATTGAGGCTCGTTGACGCCAGAGTCGACAGCCATCGAGTCGTCGAGACCATGGGCTTGCTCTTCTGTGGCAGTGCCGAGAGCCTGGGTGTCCGCTTCAGTTTCGTCGTTTGGGAGGTGTTCAAACTCCGGATCATCGAGTTCCTATTGCACATTAACATTCCATGTATTAAGTTTTTTCAGTAGAACTCCTACCATACTGTCAATCTGTGGCCGCTCTTTGTCATCGTCGCTAGCGTCCAGAATTTGCTTCCTCTGCCTATGCCATTTCTCAAGAATATCTCCGACTTTTTGGAACGTCTTTTCTTCTGGTGGCTTCTCCTGTGATGTCTGCGGTTCCTGCTTCGGGTCTTTATCCTGGGTAGACGCTGCACCAATCTCCTGGTTCTGTTGCCGAGACTCATTTTGTTCGGAGCCTTGTCCCTGCCGAGGTTCGTCGGACTTGGTCTCTTCGCCGCTTTCCTTTTGAACGGAGAATTGATCGGCCTTGTCTTGGTTGTCGGTACCGCCCTGGACACCTTGAAGATCACTGGGTGCAGCGTCGTCGGCTTCTTTGGCGGCTTCCTCCGGTGGTGCAGTGAGAAGGTTATCTTCATCTATCTCTGGTTGTGGTTCTTCCGGATTGTCGAGGTCCTCTCCGACGCCGTCGCCTTGTTCCTCTACCATCTCTTCGTCCCCCCCTTCTTTCTTTTCTGGCTCCCCATTTTCCGGATCCTGCTCTGAGGCGTCAAGTTCTGGGAACTTTTCCTCCTGATCTTCGTCCTTGCCGCCGTCCTGCCCATCGTCCTTCTCGGGCAGCTCGTCGTCGTCGGCGTCAGAGAGATCATCCATATTGAAGTCGTCACCCTCATCACCGGCATGGTCCTTCTCGTCCTCACTCTCATCTCCACCTAGCTGCATATCCTCCGGCAGATCAAGCGTGTCGACCTCAGGGACATGCTCGTCCACACCCTCCTTGTTCTGTTGCTTCACGTCATCCTCTTGTTCTGCCCCACCCTCTTCCTCCTCTTCATTCTCATCCACTTGCTCTCCGGCATCATCCCCCTTCTGCTGCTTGCCATCTTCTTTCTTCGCCTCCAGCTCATCTCCTTTCTGCTGCTTCCCCTTGCTGGTGTCTCCTTCCTTCTCTTTGTCATCGCCATCTGCCTTCTCATCCCACATCTTCTCATCAACAGCAGTGGGATCCAGATCATCCACATCCCCGGTCTCCTCATCCATCTCTTCATCTCCCTCTTCCTCTCTCTCATCCCCTTCTTCATCCTCCGGCTTTTGTTCCTTATCGCCCATCTCACCTTCCATATCCTGCTCGCCCATATCAACCGCATCTTCTTCATCCTCTATCTCCTCTTGCCGCTCCTCTTTATTCTCCTCCTGCGCGAGCTCAGAAAGGTCCTCGTCATCTTTGATGTCCTTACTTATATCCTCCGCTCCCTCACCGTCACCTAATCCGGTACCTGCCTCCAGCGCACCCTTGCTCTCGCCGCCTTGATCGCCCTGCTCGGCGGGTTCACAGAAGCCCTTAGTCAGGATTGTCAACGCCGTTAATACGAGAATGTAAGTAGTCTTCGCGGCCGCTCGTTGTCCTCGCGCCGCTTCGCGGAGCGTACGTTCACACGTCCGTTGGTACTCTGCGATCACAGGCCAGTATGCGGCGAACACCGTGCGCACGGCCAACGAATCCTTGAGACAGCGCGAAGCCAGTCCTATAGTGGTATTAACCTTGTGCGTGATGTTGCGCATGTACAGCGCCTTGATGCAAGCGGCGGACGAGGCCTGATGCGTTAGTAGCCATCCAGCGTCCGTAGCTTCAACCGGGTACGAAGCTTGAGCTTCATTGAGCTTTTGTAAGGAGACGAAGGTAGAGTCGCAGAGTGCCTGGAGAGAAATATCGAGGTCTCGAACGGAGCTGGCATCTGCCGTCTCGCCGGCCGTGATGGCAGAAAGTGGGGAGACCCATCGCATCAACGGGTTGAAGACGTACTCCACCTCCGGACTGCGCTCGACGAGTTCTTGAATTCCCGTACGGATCTCAGAGAAGAAAGCATCGCACTCATCCACGGCGGCCTTCGCGGCGGCAGTCCAGATACAGTCGTGCACCAGCTCCTGCTTCTCGAGTTGGGCGCCAACGTCCTGTGCCCGTCTCGTCCAAGTGAGAATACCGCCCTCGACCACAGCAGCACCCGCAAACTCCGCTCGGATGCGGACCAAATCGGCTGTGAACGCCAAGAGCTTAGGAAGCCACCGCAGTTTCCTCTTTGCCTCGGAGAACTTGCTAGGAGTGAGCACCGTTGCCCCGTAGAGCGTGGCGTCGGCGGGGGCGATATCTACCAGCGCCGAGATTTTGTGCACAGCAGTACGGACATTCTCTAGATCGCTTAGCGCGGAGGAAAGGGTTGCCCTCTGCTCAAGGTTGATAGAAAGGAGGTGCTCCATGAACCCGGTGACTCTGGCCACATCGTTGCCCTGCAAGTCGGGCGAAGTCTCCTTCACGGCACGGACCTTCATCAACGTTTCCAGTATCCTGACGAAGTAATGTTGAATACCCTCGACATCGCCTCCCCCCGTCAACGGCGCCGCGGCAGCAAGGATCCTCTCTAGACTCGCCTGTTTCGATAGCTGCGCACGAGAAAGGTTCGATTTGAGACCCATCCGTCGCAGCTCCTTGAGGGCATCGGTAAATGCCTTCCGCTTGCGCGTCTTGAGGTGCGCAATGGCTTTCTTAGCGTCTTCAGTCATAATCGCGGGTGTCTCGGCTTGTAGCTCTTTAGCCGTCGTGATGATGGACGTCGAGAAGCGCTCTAGGAATTCGGCTGCGTCGAGCTTGGTAGGTAGACGCGTGGATACTCGCTGCATTGCTCCCACTGCGCTGCTAAGGTCGCAGAGACGAGGAGGACGTGAAGACCAAGGCTTGACGAAGGAAGAGTAGAGCTCCTTGATGCGAGTCTCATCAATGGAAGTGGAAGTGACCATGAGCTGCTCTGAGGCGGTAGGCTTGTCCTCGGTGGGCATCCCGCCAGTGAGTATGTTGAGGATGGGGGCATCAAGTGCCTGTCGGTACTTCCTCACAACCTTGTAGAGCTTATGATGTGATCGCTTCGCGCTGTCCCGAAGGGCAATGATATTGGTATCCTTCCAGCTGGCGAGCAAAACGACGTCGGCAACGGCCTTCTCCACCCTCTTGCGATCCTTCTTCAGCGTCTCTGCAACAGAAGATTCGTACTGCTGGTAATAGACGATAAAACTCTGCAGAGCACGATGAACCGTCTTCATCTCCTCAAAGTCCCTACCCATGTGGCCTACATGCTCTTCAAACACCCTTAGTAGCTGCAAGCGGTGCGAAAATTGCCCAACCGAAGACGTGCCAGCGAAGTTAACAAGGTTCGCCACGAGATCATGAATATGATTCTTGAGGTCGGCAGCAAGCATCCGCAGCGGGTTTGCGACAACACTCTCGTACAGGAAGAACCACCATGAGTACGCGTTCTGCTTGGTCTTTTCATCCTCGAGATCAAAGAGTCTCGGCCAGGTACTGAGCTCGAGTCTTCTCCAGGCGATGATCAACTGTGTCAGCGTATCGTACTGTTCCTGGGCGGTAAACTCGCGACTGGCAACTCCCTGCCATTCGTTCAGGATTCCGTGAAGTTTTTCGACTTTGGTCAAGAACTTCGCGACTGGAGTGGCGGTGGGGAATGCGAATAATTGTTGGCAGGTTTCTACCGCGTCCTGGAGAGTGACATTTTCGGGCCAGAGCTCAAGGAGATGCGACATCCGCTTGTGCACCTTCTTAATGATGCCGACTAACTTGTGCGCTTCCTCAATGTTCTCATGGTTGTAGAAGTCGTAGCGACGGTCATCCTTGTGACTGCCGGAGATCCATTCGATCGAGTCCTTAAGCGTCAGGAAGATGGCTGGAAGGAACTCCTTGATCTTTGACGGAGGATATGCGGAATTATTATCGCCCAATACCTTCATCCAGACCGCTGCACCGTCACGGACGAGATCAGATAGGCTTTCCGCAGTCTCCGAGAAAAGTGCAGCATGAAGCTGAGCAATCCGAATGGCCGTGTCCTTATGATTCTTGATCCCGAGATCTTTCTCGTCTTCTGCTGGCGCAGCAATGGGAATATCCCCTTCCTCATCTTCGTCGTAGGCCGGGAACATCCGCATAAACTCTTGCTCATCGTGATCCTCCGCCTCGCCACGGTAGGTGTACAGACTGTTGTTGGCAATGGCTTTCTCCTTCTCTTCGGTGACCGCATCCTTCCATTTCTTGAACAGCCTCTGGAAAATATCATGGATGTCCTCGCGCGCGGCCTGTCCAAGGTTATTGTATCCCTCAGTAGCACTACGTGCTGCGTGCTGCCGTAACCAAAGCATTTGCACATCCCGGTCATTTGGCTGGGGTCTCTTGGGGGAGGTCTCATATGGCGTCAAGAAAGCTCCAGCAGAGTTTGCAGCTTCATCCGAATCACCAGGCACCATTGCGGCAAGTGACAGTCCAAGCTTGAGGTAATAGATGAATCCGAGCACGGGATCGACTATGTCTTTATAAACCGGGTATCCAACCTCCAGTCTCTCCGCCAGCTGCGAGAGGTTGGTCTGAAAGGTCTGCTCCTGGGCATCGAAGTCCTCTGCCCGCTTAAGGATCGAGTCAAGGAGTCTTTTGTGCGGCTGGCCATCGACGACTACACGCAGCAGATTCGAGAGATCCCCCTGGAGATTCGACATTTTCGACTCCGTAGGACGAGCAATCAAAGAGTTTGGTGGTTCCTCGCCAAGAGCGTCGAAACGCTGCTGCAGGATCCGGATGATGCGGCTATCCTCCTGTCCGGAGAACTTCAGTTCGAATAGTTTCTCGGCGTCAATTCTGGCAGAGATCTCGGATTTCCGGGAGAGATGGCGTTGGCGCTCGACCATGGGCTTCATTGCCGGATCGAAGGCAACGTTCGGGACGTAAAGCTTCATGCAGGCGAGCGCGTAGTGGACCCATGCTGTCCCCAACGCTGTGATGCGCGCGGAATATGACAATGATGGAATCTCAAGGAGAACATCGATCATGGGGGTGAGATGCTCAGAGACAACTTCGCGTAGGTATCCAACTTCTGTGGTGGGGAGGACTTCCCTCAAGGCACGAAGACCATCGGTAGCGTTATCTTCAAGAGACCGGATGGCCATTGCGTAACTGGCCTCACCATACGAAGCCTTATGGATCACAAGTAACTACACATACCGTCAGCAAAGGTCCATCATCAACTGATATAACTTTTACCTGTGTCAACTTCGCCAGCACAAGAGTATTTAATTGCAGGACACGATCCCCAGTGATATCACTTGTATGCAGCGTAAATTGCTTCGACAACTCTTTGATTCCAGCCTCAAGATCCTGCAGTCTTGAAATATCCGATTCCTTAACAGTATGGTCCGTCTTCAGCATTCCCGCGGCAATCTTCCCCGACAATAGTCCAGCGGGCCCTCTGGCGTCCCTTTCAGTCGCAGGATAACTCCACAGGTCACCAACGACTTGTTCAAACGACGTAACTACGGGCATTATAGGGAGTCCATAGCCGATCAAACTCTCAGTAGACCTGTCCGCAAAGTGTGCCATGCGGAATTCGTCTTGGCTGAGACCGGCGCTACCTGTGGCATTCTGGAACATTCTGAATTTCAACAGGAGGTCGAAGAGGACGTTGAAGACTCCAGGCTTCTGCCCCTGGTCTGGAGCGCGTGACGATTCTAGTTGCGAGATAGATGAATCGAGGTCTTTAACAAGTTCAGTGACGTCCATATTTTCGGTCAGAACCGCCGCTGCGGCACCAACCAACGACTCTCTTAACTTCAACACTATATCCAGGTTTCCTATACCTCGCATCAGTAAAAATATCGAATTGTCAAATCGTCAGACTTAGTTACCTTCCGCTCCCACGCTATCAAACCTAGCCATGATCGCTTTCAAAGCCAAGTACTGTTCCCAAGCAACCAAACTCTTTGGCACCGACGGCCTGATCGCAATCCACATAACCTCCATAGACTGTCCAGTCACTAGCCGCAGCGGCTCTCTAAACGCTTGCAGCGCAGCTTCCGACGACCTAACGTACTGAGCGGGCAGGTCCTTCTCGGCGTTCCTAATCCACTCCTCAAATAATGCGAGGTATACGTGGAACACGCTCTCGTTAAGATTACTTGCACTGCTCAGCTGCACGAGGTCGCGCCACAGATCAAGCACTTCGCGGACGCACAGGAACTTCTTAAGTCCCAACTCCCGCGCATCATGCGCGAACCACTGCTCCAGAGTTTTGCGGATGCAAGTGAGAAATTCGAAGAGTTGAACGCCGACGCTGCCACCAAAAGCAGGCATTTTCTTGCCGCGACGAAAGGCGGAACGCTCGAGGAAATTCATTTCCGCCAGTTTGACGGTGGTGGATTTCTGAATAACCCCTTCTTCGGTGCGTTCTATTGCGAGGATCTCACGTGCGACATCGTAGAAGAGTGTTAATATAGAAGCGTTTCCTTCTTCGTAGAAGAGACTGCTGTTGCGGATGGGAACGAGAGGCTGCGCATTCACAAACTCTTCTCCGAGCTGTAGTCTCCCAGAAGCTGACTGGATGAAACCCGCGGTAACTGCCTGCACCGTGGGATGAGCGGCGAGATTCATCAAGTGATCCACAGCATCATCAAGCGTCGCCTGCTCCTCCGCCGGCCACTCGTCGATTCTCGCCTTCCACCTGCTGAGAAGTGGCAACACCCTCCGCGGCACATGTTCCAGCGCAGTCTGCACCAGTATGGGATAGGCCTCCATCTCCGTCCGCGTCTTGACAACCTGCTCCATCAACTGGAAAACGGAAGCATCAGCACCGACACCCGTCGATCCCTGAACTCCAGCCAGCGCCTTTCTTTGGGCATCATCTTGTGATGCCACATCGTTCACTTGAGGCGTCTGGTCGATGAAAACCTCTACACAGCGGTTCCTCATAGCCCTCGAGAGCTCGCCGTGTTTGGGGTCCATAGTGATGAAAAGTCTGAAGCCCGGATGCGGCTTGACAAGCTTTGGATCCCCATTGGCAGTGCTGTGTTCATTCACAATCAAAAAGCCGTTGGTCTCCAGCAAGGAGTTGAGTCGGTCTAGAACGGAAGGACTGCACAGGTTGGCATTATCGAGAACCAACCACCTACCCTCCTCGACAGCTTTGATGAGCATTCCATCAACCCATTCGAATCGGGCAATGGTATCCTTGTGGGCATCGGCGATGAGTGCCTGAGCACGGAGGACAAACTCCTCAAACCCGGTGGTGATCTGCGCGGAATCCTCCAGTTTTGTAAGAGCTCTGTGCAAATTCTCTTCACTGGGCGCGGGCAGAGTGGTGCCCAGGAACTCCAGGAGCCTCAGAATGGGCTCGCCGAGTGCAACGCCACATTTAACGGCGTCCACAACTCGCACCCTGAGGATCCTCAGCACATCGTCAAAGAGCACCGAGATCTCCCTAGACACATCGACCTGCTCGAACCCACCCACGATATCAGTAGTATCAACATCGGCATTAAGCGCTAGCTGGTCGAGTTCCGCGCCTGCAATGGCGGCAAGTAGTTTGATAGCGCTACTCTTCCCCGTTCCGGATGCACCGACTAGAATGACTGGAGCGTTCTGCTGAATACAGGTCATAATTGTCTCCAGTATCGGCAGCTGCGACTTCAATATCGCGAGGCCCTCTACGGACGTGGGCTGCAGGATTGTTCGCCGCGGGAGAAGTGCGTTGCCAACCTGGAAGGTGCCTTCGGAAAGCTGATGATACAGGTGCCGCCTCACTGGTGTGTACCCAAATACACCTGTAAAGATGTGATCGACTTGCTTCCTATCCTCCGCTGTTCTGAACCGCTGCTTAACAACCATATCGATGAAATCCTGCGGGCTCCTGAACGCGAGCAAACCACTCGGCAAAGCCAACAGCTCGAGCCATCGTAGGGTATCTCGCAGATTGAACTCCCAAGGGCCACCGACGGCGCCAAAGCTCCGCTTACTCTGCAGCGCCTGGTCGAGGCTGACGACGAACTCAATCAACTTACCCACCACGTCCCGCGGGATCTCTGGGAACAGTTTATGTGCAATCAACTGCAGATCGTGGAATGTGAGCTGGTCGACGTATACGACAGTAAAACGGTTCACGAACGATGCGGGCAGTCCCTTTCTTCCGCCTCCTTGGTGGTGCGGGTTTTGGGCTGCGAAAACGGCGAAGTCCGGATGACAGCTGAATATCCGGTCCAGCTCGGAGATGTACACCTCTCCTCGGTGGTCGAGACAGGCGTTGAGACCCTCCAGTACAGACTGCGAAGCAAGATTCATCTCGTCGAGGAGAACCCAGTTGCCGTTCTGCATTGCGCGCAGAAAGGGCGCATCTTTCCACGCGAACTCGCCACTCTTTCCTCCCTCCACAGGGACATCTGATCCAAAAAGATCCATCAGATCCGTTTGGTCTGATAGATTGATCCGCGTCAGGGAGTTCCCGGAGGCGGCTGCCAACGCGGTGATCAGACTGGTCTTTCCGACTCCGGGACTTCCCTCCAGCAGAATCGGCTTGCGCAGCTGCATAGCTCGGACGACACGCATTGCGTTCATGGCGGTAGTAGGCGCTTCTAGGCTGAATGATACATCCACGGCACTTCCTTCTTTCCTCTTGAGACCAAACGAGCCCAATCGGAGGAATTGGTAATCCGTACTCGCAAGGACAGTTGCACCGTATACTGGCAGCAGATCCTGGCCAACAAGTTCCGACAACTTCGCGATACACCTCTGCTTCTCTGCAACCAGACTGTCCGCATTCGTCATAAGCAAACTTGATGGATTCGCACCAAGACCATCAAAGAATACTAGAGCAGCGCCATGAAGGAGCGCAAACGCGGGTCCTTGTTCAGCATATAAATTCATAAACTTCGTCCAGGCGAGAACATCACGAATGCTTATCGAGGCGCCACTCAAGAAGTTATAAGTCTGCGAGAACCATTGAGCGTAACGGACGATAGGATCTGCGAATTCCACTAATTCAGGTTTGAGCTTTGACCGTATAATCTGCAGCACATCGTCGCTATCAGTCATAGGCGGCACCCAGATCTCGGTGAAACGATTCCGGAGGGCGGGGGAGAGCTCCTTCTTGCCGTAATCACCCCCCGGGTTCATTGTCGCAAGGAATTGAAAGCCGTCGCATGCAATGATTTGAGACTCCTCGGGTCCCTTTTCGGCGAGAAGGATTCCCCGCGCAGGCTCGAGAACACTGTTCAACCGCTCCAACACGGAATCTTCCGCGAGAGAGATCTCATCGAGGAGAAAGAATTGACCTTCTTTCATACCCTGGATTAGCGGCCCCTCTGCCCACTCAAACAAAGCTTTGACTCGTGTCCTGTTGAGGTCAATACGCCCTTTGATGTCGGCGGAAATAGTGCCTTTGACTTCCGGTGGTAGTGCCAAGTATAGTTTCAACAATACCGCGTAATCTGATGGCTCGATATCCCGCAATCGCTCTTCTTCTACATGCAGTTGGAGCACAGCTAGTAGGTCGTCGGCAAGCTGTGATTGGTACGCTGACCGGTTCCGAATGGGCCTCTGAGCACCGATGATGTCTCCGGTCTCGGTGTTCTGGTGAGCATTGACAATGATCAAACGTTTCCCAAAGGCCTCAGCAAGCATCTGGCACACGGTCGTTTTCCCGCATCCCGTCTCTCCGACCAATAAAACCGGCTCGTTATTCCTTAGGGCATGGGCGATGAGGGAGAACAGTCTCTTCATAGCTTTGGTCCAGACGACTTCACCGCCAGCAACTTTCTCTGCGTACAGAGCATACTCCGGCGTCCGTTCCGCGGTGTAGAGAGTATTGACATCGATCTTAACTCTCATCTCCTTCTCCAGAACCTGCTGAACGACCAGTTTCTCTTCCTCTTTCCGCACCCGCTCGGCGAGGAGCATGTACCCATCCTCGGCCAGCTGCTGATAACCATTGGCATCTCTATTCGCCCAGCGGAAAAGGTCTCTAAGGGTAGCAAAAGAGTTCTTCTGCTCAAAGATCCTGGACGACTGGCGGAGCAGCGAGAGCTCCTTGTAGACCTTAACGATCTTGTCGCCGTAGCTAGGAGCAATTTGGCAGCGCTCCTTGAGGATGGTTCCCAGCTCCGATTCTGGGATGTCGTCGAAATGGAGTTCAAGGAAACGGTTGCGGAAGGCACGAGACAGGTTTTTACGGCCACCGTAGAGCCCAGGCGGGTTCTGCGTAGCAAACAGCATAAAGTCTTTGTGCGGCCGGACGACCTCTTGGGTTTCGGGAATCAGCAGTTCGCGGTTGTCGTCTAGTAGACGGTTCAGTGCTTCGAGCACATCGGTAGGCGCAAGATTCAGCTCGTCAAGTACGATCCAGTGGCCTTTCCTGAGTGCATCCACAAGGATTCCCTCGAGGAAATGCAGCTTCCCATCATTATCGGATACATAGCTCCCGAGATACTCCTGAAGATCGGTATGTTCGTGGTTATTGATCCGCACGAACTTATGGCCTGTCCGCTTCGCCAAGTACTCGATCATACTCGTCTTTCCACTACTGGTAGGACCCTGGATAAGCACGGGGAACTTCCTTGTCGCCGTGGCGCGCACGAGGTTGAGCATGTTCCGCTCCACGAAGGGAGTAATGATGTAGTGTGGCTGTTCCTCGGGCTCGTATGGGCCTTTGCGCATCCAGTAGTGCTTGAACTGAACATACTGCTGGCCATCGGCGGGCTGTCGCGGGATCTGGTTGATTAGACTCCTCACATTCTTCTGGCCTGCAAGGATGAACTTTTCGATGACTGGCAGCAGGAGCATTTCGGAGGCGCGGTCGAGGAGCGTGAGGAAGCTCATACAGAAGCCTTCGTACAGACTCCTACGGTGACCGTATACACCCGCGATTTCGATGACGTAACTCAGCGTTCTCGTGAGCGTGCGCATACTGAAGTGAGGTTTCTGATTCGCACCATCGACGAGCTGATGTCCCTCGGCGAGTCTCTTCGCCTCGAGGTACAGCAGCGCAACATCGGAGACCACCTTCTCGTCGCCTATGGCAATGTGTCCAATGTACTCCTTCACAATGGCAAGGAGATTGTTCAGGTCCGTGTCGGGGGACGCAACATACAGCTCCGTGAACCTGCTTCGCAGCCCAGATGGGAGATCCCGCTTTCCTACGTCCGTGGCCGGGTTCATACACGCAAAGATCCGGAAGTTTGAATGCGCCTTGACTCGTTCCACGTCTCCCTTTTCGCTGAGGAGGATGGAGCCACCGCCACCGTCTTTGAGGAGGTCGGCGATGCTCTCAAGGGTATCTGATGCCGCCAAATTGATTTCGTCGAGGAGGACCCAGTCACCGTTTCTGGCCGCCTTCACTAGACTTCCCTCAACGAACGAGAACGCAAAGCTCTTCGACAACTGCGAGCTCTGCCTCTCCAGGTTTGAGAGATCCCGAGAAAACACGGCCCACGAAGCCCGCAGCGCAGGTCTATCCATCCCGTCAAGCTTTCTCTTCTTTTTCTGCTGCTCGGGCTCCTCGCTCTCAACCGGAGCAGAAGCCGGCTTCTCGAAGAAATTCTCCGCCATCTTGACGGCTTCGCTCCAGAGGGTGATGACGCGCTTCCACTGCTGCTTGCTCCAGCACTTATTCAGCACGTCCAAGAAACGTTTATTCTTCTTGAGGGAAAACGTCTTCTCGAAAAGCTCATCGAAGCTTTCCTTCAACGGCACAGCGAGAGTCCGTACATCAACCGGCTTATATCCACCGAGCAAGTCCCCCGCCTCCGTCTGCTGGGAGAGGTTTATCGCCACGAGGTTAAAGCCGAGCATATCCGCGAGCTGCTGCACAACGGTAGTCTTTCCAGTTCCCGTCTCACCCACCAGCAGCACGGGCTCAGCGAGCCTCACCGCTACACCAACCTGCTCAAGCAGCCTCAGTGCATGATTCGTCGTCGCGAACGGCCGCTTCTCTGTGCTCAAAGACTTCTTCCGCCGCTTGAGGCTCGTTGTTTCTTTTCGCTTCTGCAGTTTCGCGCGGCCAACGACAAGCGTTCGCTCAGAGTTCTTGAAGCTTGGGATGTGGCCTTGCATGAGGAGATCGACCCGCTGCAGTGGAACATAGAGCTCTTTCGCGATGCGGCTTGCGACAAGGCGCCGCGCCTCCAAAGTGTGCAGGTTGCCCGCGAAACAGTCCACCGCCTCGTTGAAGATCTCGTCGAACAAGCCGTCGGGGAGAATTGAAACGCCTTCTTTCACACCCGCGGACTCGAACAACGCATTGATCCTGCTGCACCATTTGAAGAGATCTCTAGGAGAGATCTGTCGTCCCAGACTGGTCCTGCTAATGGCAAAGAAAGAAGGCTCGCGATACAACTTTTGAATAGCGGTGTAAGTGGCCAGGACCGACGGGGATACCGGCCGCAGTAGCGGGAATCTGAAGTTTGCGATCGTCTGGAGCTCCTCCTCGGCGGGGGTTTGCACATTGGCACGGAGCCAGAGCCGGCTGCCCAGAAGATTTACGGTGGAGATATCGGAGTTATGGGCGGAAGGGGCAGTGCATGCGGTAGTTATCAGCCGGAAGCCGCGAGCAGCTTTGATCCGCTCGCCGCGGGAGGGGATATCGAGCTCACCACGCTCGATGAGCGGAAGCAAGACGCTCAGCACGTCGGTGGGAGCCTTGTCGATGTCTTCGACGAGAACCCACCTCCCTTCTCTGACGGCAGTAGCGAGCACTCCGGGTCGCCACTCGAAGCTTCCGGGGGTGTCGGCGGTGGTGTAGGTTCCGATGAGCAGCTTCGCGTCGGTCTGACCGCTTAGGTGGATCGAGACCATCGAGTCCAACGCGTTTAGGGTTTGGGCGATCTGGTGAATCAGAAAGGTCTTCCCCGAGCCGGCATGGCCGGTGACGAGGATAGGCTGCGAAGAGCGGAGGGCGAGGGCGAGGGAGTGCACGTTTGCCCGCGTTGCCGGAGTGTCTACAATTTCTGCAGGACTTCTAGGGGCACCTGAATGGACACGATATCAGATCATGGCTCCTTCCTTCCCTCAAAAAAAAAAACCTCCCGGCCACCAGCCGCGGGCGAGTTATATACCTCTTAAACGCGGCATCAGAATACCGCACAAATCGACAGACATGGAGGATAACTCCGACAAGTCTATTATTCTAGAGACGTTTGTATAGGGTACTAGTGGACCAGCCCTCGCATTCTCCAAAGCATCGGACATATCCTTGAACCGGCTCCCTTCCAGCGACCTGTGACGGGGATGGAGTGCATTAGCCGTCGCGAACCGTAGTTTCAGTTATTCCGCAGCACATGAAGACTCACAGCAAGAAACCATAGTCGATATCACGGCCTTCCCATGGCCCAATTACGGCTTCCGAGCGTCTGCCAACACCATACTTCTCCAGCATCTCCTCTTGCGCAGCATCCGCCGCCTTCAGGTAGATGCACAGTATTCGGATAGCAATGTATCGCACAGCCCGGTGGGAGTGAGCCAGAAGGTGGTAGAGGATCCTCGTGTCGACCAGGGGCAGAAAAACATCCCGTTTAAAACACAACAACCTGTTCAGCGCGAGCAGCGTCTCCAGCGCCGCCACATGCGATACCGCGCAAACCTCCTCGCGGTTGCTGGCATCACTCAATCCCAACGCCGCCGGCAAGAATTTGTCTCTCTCCCCCGGCAGAAGGAGACATTCCGCCAATTCCACCATGTACGGAACCACGGGCAGGATACCGCCCAATCCGGCCGCGATCCGGGCCGTGTGCGCGAACGTCGGCCATCTGGCCACGAGCTCGGGAAATAATGGTTCGTAGCAGGCCAAGACGGTAGAACAGAACACGGGGTGCAGCGATAGACGAGACAGTGTTTCCAGGTAGACATTGCTCGTCGCGCTGCATGTCTGGGATACGATCGCCTGGGCATCGGCAGGTAGTGCTGCGGTCAGTTCGAAGGACAGATAAATGGCGTCCAGGAACCGCTGGTCGAAAGCAGCGCACTCCATGGCGACTTTGTCTGTGAGGGAGGCGGATGTGATGTGGTAGCGGTATGGTGATCTATCTATTTTTTTTCTTCAAAGAACAGTGGTATGAAGATTCGGCTTTGCGCAGTGGCGGGGGCAGGTGTGGGTGCAGCGGTGGTGGGTGGTGGGGGGGAAGAGAGAAGCGGTCTCTGATCTTTGGGGAGAAATTTCGTTGACTAACGCTAAAAGGGACTAGCGGACGCTGCGGCGTCACTGCAAGCTGTGCGACGCATTAGAGTAGCGTGGCATTTGGGGCAGCGGACGGAAGTCGGTGCTGGGGGGCTCCTCCGAGCTTTCTTCCGGCTTCTTCCACGCCACGAAAGGGGTCCGGGCCGGAGGACGCAAACTTGTGAGCTGCAGGACGAGAGCGACAAAGGTGCAGAAGAAGCTTCAATACATACTGTGCACAGCGTCGAGAAGACAGCTGCTGTTTCCCACTCCGCCCGATCGGGGCGGACGAGCAGCGGGGTCGGGTACACCCGGCCGATGGTGGTCGATTCATCTGCTGGGCATCACGGATCAAAGAGCCAATCATTGCCGGCAACGACCGGGGACCATCTGCATATCACCACTGCGTTGCCGCACATCTATCTAGCCAAGCGACTTCCCCGGGAGCCCGCCGTTCCCGCCATGCTTCGCGGCAGATACTCTACATCTGGCCGTCTGCGAGTCGCCCGTCCGCCCAGCTGTACCAGCGGGCTGTCCCACGCACGACCGCTCGGGACCGATGGAGGTGCTGGAGATGGCGGACAAGTATCATCGGCGCGCATGCGCGGGATGCTGGCATCGCTACGACCGGATAGATTGATGAACTGTGGGGGGTTTATTTCCACGGTGCTGCTGACTGGCTGGATAGAGAGCCTGCTGGCTGGCCGTCACGTACCCACCCGACACATGTGCTGCTTCCTCCCTTCCCCACGCCATCCTGGCGAGGAAGCGGAGAGCCGGAGCCAGCTTCTCCTGCTGCCGCCACCACCACCTGCTCGCGCAAGACTCCAGTGGGCGGCTGCGGGCGCACCCACCACCACCGCCAGCTTCACCGCCTGCGACTCTGCGTGCTCTCGCCCGCCCCTGTCCCCGCCGCCCCACCCCCGTCTCCCATCCATCCACCCATCCGTCAGCGCATCGCTCATCCATGTTCGGGTTCGTGCCAACGTGCAGCAACCCACCGCCTGCCGTCTAATGGGAAGCGTGTGTGTGTGCATAGCAAGTCTCCTCTCCCTATGTAGCCAGACCAGTGCAGCGAGAACGGAGAAACCCCACGGCAACGAGCCCCGTCGCCGGCACCTCATCATCGCTGTCGCCGTCCTCCCGGCGAAACAGAAGGGCCGGCAAGTGAGAAGTCGTGAAGAACCGCGAAAGCACGGCCGTTTTTTGATATTGCAATTTTCGACCGCCTTCGAGCGAACCGTCTGCTGCAGCGGACTGCTGGCGGACACTCCCGAGCCGGCACGAAGCCGCAGCATTTTGCTGTGCGTTGTTGCGATGTTTGGTTGCTGAGTTAGCTGTGTGTCGGGGGGTGAGGGCGAGTGGTGCCTTCTGGGGGCTTGGAGAGGGGGACGAAACCCGTCCGCCGTGCCCTTGGCGCTAAGCTTGTTTGGGCGACGCTAAGTTAAGCGTCGCCTCTCTGGAGGAGAGGTCGCGCACCGCAACCAGACCAGCACCCAGCACCCAGCAAAATACTACTACCCACTATGAAAAAGCCGACCGACCATGCTCCCCCACCCCCCCCCCCAGACTCTCTCGCCCAACTACCCTCCCTCCCTCCATTCTTCCCTCCTTCGTCCTCCCTCCTTCGTCCTCCCATCTCCCCAAACTCTCGCCTCTCCCCCCCCCCAAACCCTCCATCCATCCACTCCCTCCCCCAATCTCTAAATCTCCTCCCACCCTGGACTCCGCCTTCGACGAACTTCCTCGAACGACTCGCTGAAAAGCTTCAACAACACCGACTTCTAGCATCCCCCCCCCCCACTGACGCTGTCCACAGTGCACCTCACCCGCTCTTGGCCTCCCCGCTCCGCTCAAACTCACTCCGCACTTCCCTTCGCCCCCATCATTCTTCGCCCGCAACTCAAATTTTCTCGAATACTACCATCCCCCACCCCCTCCTCCCTCCCGGCCCACACCTCCGCCCCGGACTGCCACCTTAAACAACCATCCCCCCCCCCCAACCAACCATCATTCAACTACCCACCTGTCCTTGGCCCGCCCACCACCAACTCCCTCCCCCTCAACCCACCATCGCCACAACTGCCCCCTACACCGTTCCACATCGACTTCGCCGCCAATCGCTCTCGACGTCTTGTGGGTTGGACTTCTGTCGGTCACCGACAACACCGAGCGGCGCACGCTTCACTTTGCTAAACCAACGGGATCCACCTCGATAGAACCCTTCCTAGACCTCTTCCGAAATCTCCGCGACGATGGTAAAGCGAATCTGGACCGCCCCGCTATGGCGCATCTCGGCGGTCATGTGTAATGTCTATCTTGCAGGCTAATTCTTATCCTAGGTCTTATACAAAAGAAAGCCGGTGCAGATGGTGTCGCCGCCAGTGGTGAAGGACGACTCCGTAGAGGTATGTCTGGCTCGGAGTGGCTGCGGCGACACTCCCGACGTAGGCCCTGGCTGGAACGTCGCTGTGGCTGACACCGCTTTGTCTGTAGCTCTATGTCATATCACAAACCGGCGAAGCGTTCACGCAATACCAGAACTACATCGACAGGTAAGTTCCTGGAACTTGGCGTAAACCGTCTGGAATACTCACAAAGTGATTTAGGCTTGAATTTTACAAAGCGGTGTGTGCAATGAACCCCCATAAACGCCTCTGTCTTCCAACCCGACTATGTCGGTGTGCTCATTGCCGTGACAGAAACAATTCAGCTGCGAAATCACTGGCCATATGAATCTCAACTACTTCGAAGCGCTCAAGAGCGAGGTAACTAGCGCCGCGTCTCCCCCGAAAGTGGCGTGTGCTGACTAGGGTGGAAAGACGGAACATTCTCAAGATGTTGAGCAGCAGTTCCCCGAACCATTGAAGGAGCCGGTGTTGCGCAAAGTGCAGTTCTCGATTATTTCCCGAATTGATACCTTGGGTACGTTGCTGCGACAACCCTACCGTCTATATTCGGGTCGCTAACCAGCGATATTTCGTTCAGTGGACCAGCTGCACGACGTCAGTGACATTCCCGCCGGCTCTCTCTATTTTGTGAGGGCCCCCTCTCTGACGGAGTTTTAGTCATTCAAGAGCGATTTCTACCCCGGCGAAAACGTCACGGCGATACTTCCCAGCGGAGATCGAGTCGAAGCGACCATCCGCGAGAAAACCATGTTTCCGGAACTCAGGTTTGCTACCGGAGAGATCCAACGCAAAGGGTACTCTCGCTACACCGTCAAGATGGTCGGCCGGAACGAGGAGGAAGCCCAAATCGACAACGAGCATCTGATTCGCGATAAGAAGACGTTCACGAAACACATGCTACGCTCCTTCATCAAGAACACTGTAGCGCGTGAACCGTGGACCGGTGCACCATGGTTGGTGAAGGATGAGTATGCCGTTAAATACAAGATCCCGTCGGTGGTGCCGCCCCATCTCCAACGCGCTGCCACGACGGCCGAACGCAAGGCTCAGCAGGCTCGACGCAAGCAAGGCTCGACAGGAGCCAGCGTGGACGTTGTGACGAATGGGAGTACGTCGCCTCCTAGCCCTGTCGAGATTCGACCTGCACCGAAATCGCATAAGAGTAAGACCCAGCAAGCCATGAAAATGTCCAAAATATTCCAAGAATCAAGGATCGAGTCCCCGAGCATGGCTGGATCGCCTTGGGCCGGCAGTCCTATGGGGACGCCTGACGGAAGTATCCATAAGCTAAATCTCAAAGCGCTAGTCAAACCGGATCCTACGCCGCCGCCTCCTCCGCCGCCGCCGCCGAAACTCATCAAGTATCCGATCGAGGACCTCGATCTCCCGCCGCAGAAAAACGCCTGTAGGCCGGCATTGCATCGTCTCTCATCCATCGACATTACGCCCCTACCAAGCTCCGTGGCCACCAAAGACAACGGTATCGATGAGGAGAAAGTGGCGTTCTACCTCAGCACCTGGGTTTTTCTCAACATCTACTGCGAACCTTTCCTCCTGGACTCATTTACCTTCGATGATTATGTCCAAGCCCTGCAATATCACAATGAGGACACGGATTGTGAACTCTTTGTTGAGATTCACTGCGCCCTTCTGAAGGCGATCGTGAACGACCAGGGTGTCGTTCAGGTACAGCTCCCAGAACCGGAGGAAGAAGAGGAGGAGGATGAAGGGGAGGGGGAGGAGGAGGGGGGAGAACAAGAGGATGAAGAAATGGAGGACGGTGAGCCAGAAATCGAAGATGGCTCCACCCAGGACCTGACCGCGGTGAACGGAGGCGGTTCGGATGAGAAAAGCGACAGCACCGCCAAGTCGACAGACATGGAGAAAAAGCATCGCGCAGATGAGCTCTTTGACGATAACGAAGGTTGGATCCAACTGCTCAAAGCTCGCCAGTTCAAAAATGGAAGCTGGCAGGCGATCGTGGTTGGTATTCTGTACCATCTGTCTTGGGATTCGCGCTTTTCCAGGGACACCGAGGATATTCTAGCTTACCTGGCACCGCCGGACCAAAAGCCAACAATGGAAACAGTGAAGGCTCGTTACACAACCATGAACAGCAACCTACGCGTTATGGTCATTCAACTGCTTTCTCGGTTGACGCATGAAACCCGGACGGTCAGGGACTACATGGAGGAATGCTCCGAGCAGATGACCAAGCACCGCAAGGAGAAGATCGAACACCAACGCAACCGCAAGATCTAGTAAGTCGCCGCCCGCTTACACAACCCTTCCCCAGGACGCGCACTATACTTACACAAATCACCTGTAGTCTGGAGGAACTCAAGTCGCTGGAAGAAGACAAGAAGATTCTTCTGCCCGAAACTATTCCGAAGTCACCCTCGCAGACACCTGAAACAACACGGGCATCGACCGATGACGATGGCGACGTCAAAATGAATGGCACCGAGGACGAAGGAGAGGATAAGTGTTCCAGGGCGCGTCGCCGCGGTGGTGATCGCGCAAACGAGCGCAAACGGAAGCGAGTGGAAGAGAAGGCCAAAGCCGAGGCTGCAGCAAAGATACCGAAAACGTCGAAACAGTTTCAAAAGGTTGTCAAATCGATCGAATCAGTCAAGGCCAAGATCGCGAAGGAGGAGGAAGCGATTGTCACACTCGATGAGGATCTCCGACAAGCCGACTGCGCGAGGTTCAAGATGATGGGCCAGGACAGATACTGGAACAAATATTGGTGGTTTGAACGCAACGGCATGCCGTTTGGCGGTCTACCCGATTCGTCGACGGCTCACTCTGGATACGCCAATGCCATGATCTGGGTCCAGGGCCCTGATGACACCGAGCGCCAAGGATTTCTGGTGGAAGAGGTGGGAACGAAGGCAGCTACAGTAAGCGATATGGATGGCGACATCAAGATGAACGGCCATGAAGAGGATAGGATCACGGTGCTGGATCGTCAAGCTCACGAGGAAAACGGAACAACTCTTGCATCCCCTACCCAGTATGGTTTCATCGAGACGCCTGAAGAGTTTGAGCAGCTGATGTCCTGGTTCGATGTTCGGGGTATGAGAGAGAAAAAGCTGAAGGCTACATTCGAACTGTTCAAGCAAAATATACTGGATGGGATGCGTAACAGGAAGCAGTACCTTTCGGAATCTGCAACTGCCGCTGCTGAAACCGAAAATGGCTCTGGAACAGGCAGGATGAGTACTCGCGGTAAAAATCATTTCGAGCCTCATGTCTGGCGCAGTCTCAAATGGCGCAACGACGTGGCAAGGGACGAAATGCAACACACCCATTACGATCAGCCTCAGCCACGAAAGAATGCTTCCAAAAAGAAGGACCCCAAAGGCCTCCCTTTAAACAGGCAAGGCAAGCCTGTCAGTCGGCAAGGAGAGCGCTACAACTTTTGACCGATCGGAACTCGTCACTTTCGAGCTGTTGTTCTGCGTTCATCAACTTCCGTCTCTTTCCCAAAATATTGTTTTTAGCATCTAAACCACATTTGTTTGCGTACTTAGGTACTCGGTACCACTTGGGACCGACGGCGTAAGGTTTTCTTTTTTTTCTTCTTTTTTTCTTTTTTTTTGAATTGATTTTGTTGGGATTTGTTTTAGGCATTGCGGGGCGGGCTGATACGCTTGTTTTGGTAACCTCTTTGAGTTTTGTAGTTGCGGTGCACCTTGGAAATTTTTGCACTTAACTTTTTTTTATTGTATCATAGAACTTAGCGCATAAACGGATGGGGGACGTGGGACAAGAGTAGAATGCGTACTTATGTATATTAGAGTATGGCGTCGCTCGCTGACTGGGCCGAACGAGATCGTCAAGCTGCCGGGCATCTCGTGGAAGACTGGACGTGTCGTTCGATCGACAGTACCTACTTGATGTCGGACACGGAAGCACGAGATAAGTAACGGGTTACAAGGCAAGGGACTGCGGGAGGAGATACCGTGGACAGGGAGATGCGTCTATGTATATGTCACAGACGGAAGTGAATGATAAATGTATGTATGGTGAACAGACGTTTAAAACAGTCTAGCAGTATAGAGTATGTCATTACTCCCACGCAAGTTAGTTACTTCGAGAATCCACCTTGTAGTAGTAGAGCACTTACGTTCCGTTGATTCGTCTGTCAACGTAAGCAGGCAGATCTTCCGGTGCCGATTATTTCCAGAATGATCATCGCAAAAAGCTTGGATATTACCATTGATCGGCGTCACAAGGGTGCTGACCACGAATCCTACACATGTCAATGCTCGCCCGCGCACTGCGTGCAGAGCGAGGCAGTCGCACGTACTTACTGCCGTCTATAAAAAAAACCTCCTCACTGCAGCTCTTCTTCAAGCAAACACGTATGTATGCAATTGCCCTATTCCATATCCTACCGCCAGTTACGACTTCCGCAAAAAAAAAAAAAAAAAAGCCTGACGAAACAGCATCAATTGAGACGTAATGTTCCAGGCCATCCGGCATACCTCCACTACTAGGCCAATTACGGCCTTGCGTTGTGCAAGATGGCGAAGAACAGAGAGATTGGGTGGGTCACTAGATATCCATCGAGAGGTACTTACTTACCTTCACGCCCTAGAGTATGTCTGCGCATTCGAAAGCCCGAGGTTGACGGCAAGGTCAAGACCGGAGAATACAAACACGAGCAGCAGCCATTGATGGAGAAGCTCAAGCTGTTGATGCTGTTCAACCCGTTGATGGAATGCGGTCTGTTGTCCCACTGGCCCCCCACCCACGCATAGGCATGTGCAGATTTGCTGATGCTGGCAATGAACCCAAATGGACAATACAACATGGTTCAGACACTATCTGCACGAGAAGGCGGATATGGAGGGTGTGTTTCCAAATCCTGTGCTGCTGGTCGAGGGGGCTCACATTTCCCAGGCCACAAGATGTCCGAGCCCTCGTTGACGACGAGAAGCGCGGACACGTGTGGGACCAGTGATCCATCGCGTCGTTCCCGCTGTCGCCGCAGAATTACCACCAGTACCACTGTCCCATGGACGGAACGATCAAGTGGTGGAAACAGATCGCCGGCGATTACTACAGCGTGGATCCCCTCGACATCGGAAGCTACGTCGACGCCCTCACGAACAAAGCCCGGTGCGCGGTCGAGAGCGAGAGCGAGGGGTTCGACAGGGTGCTGTTCGTGGCTATCGGTGCGAGCGAGGTCGGGACCGCTAGGCAAGCATTGCGAGCGAGCCCCTATCTCGACTCTTTTCGAGCGCTGGCGCTGATGTGTGCGGGCAATAGATTTAACGAGAAGTTCAGGACTCCCGGACAGAGCGTGGACAAAGGGGAGGAACTGGGGGGGGCTGTTTGAATTCGGCGGCTCGAGCATCACCGTCTGCCCCGAACGGGGAAAGGATCGAGTTCGATCACGGTCTTGTCAGGGCCAGTGAGAGCAGGGAGGAGATGGATGTCGAGATGGGGATGAGCTTGGGACGGGCTGTTTGGGAGGGATAGGTCGGTGAGGAAAACACAGTCTGGCACGGAAGACTGCAACGAGTTTTTTTTTTTTTTTTTTTTTTTCCATGAATGGTTCGAGTGATGTTTTTCTATTCCTGGACCGAATCCAGTTGCACAGGGCCGTAATTCAAACCCTAAAGTCCTTGTATTTCCCTTGAGCGCCGTGCGCCCTCTATATGCACGTTGTCATCGGGCGATGGTTGTATGTATGTACATACTGGACCGCAAAATATCACGGCAACAACCGTATCGCTGAGTGATGTTTGATGAACTTCCATCGCAATACAGATGCGGGACGTCTAGTGCAGTTCCTCTGCGGCTGTGGCCACGCAAGCCCGGCAACTTCCGGACGTGGAACACGGTGTTGTTCCGGAGTAGAAATAGCAAAAGTGGATGTGTGTTATATGAAGTGGCTGGTATGCGGCAGTTATCACTCGACCGCACAACTGACCCGCAGTCATGAAACAGCACTGCCAGCGGCCAACCGTAAGACCGGAGACAATCTCGATAGGTCGCATGCAGTTACTGATTAAGAAAAACAAACTGACAGCGGCCATTCGGCACCGGGCGGAGCGTCTAACCACCTCCGGGGGGGCTCCGGCGGATCCACACGTCACCATCGCTGGAGACCTCCGCGCACAACCCGGCTCGGTCTCAGCCCAACGACCACGATCCCCAGTGAAATGGGATGGCGGTCACCGCGTCTCTGCCGGCTCCCTACTCGTGGCTGGGCCCCCTGCGGTTTCCTCGCCGGGGAACGGAGAGACCGGAAAGGGAAAAAGAAAAGAATATCCAGATGGTTATGTTAAAAAGTCCGCTCGTGGAGACTTTCGCCGCGATCCGACGCGACGCAGAATGCTGCCCTGCCCAGCGCTCCGCGGCAAGCTGCGTTGTCCGTCGTTTCTTCCGTCCTCCCATCGCATTCCTCCGCACCCAGTGTGGTTATTCGTTCCTTTTGTTTCGGTGGCGCGGGTTAGGACTTGCCTCCTCGGCTTTGTTCCTCGTCGAGGCGGAAATATGCAGCTCCCGCGCAGCGCCCACGCGCGGGCAAAGGCCGCAATGCAACCGAGCCATCGACGCCGAATCTTTAATCGAGCAAGTGCGAGGAAGTCTACATAGGCGAGTGCCTTGCCTTTTGGTAGATAAGTATGTACTAGCACATACTTGCTCGAGTCGCGCACTCCACTTGCGCACTTACTCGAGAATATTTATTTTTAATCGCCCGCCTGCCCTGCCGCTGCCCATCAATTGTGCCAACACAGTGCTGGAAAAGTTGCCTTTCCGAGACATCGCCAACACGGTTCGGTAGTAGCCAGCGTCCCACCTACCCGGAGGAGTTATTCGCAGCACAAAGAAAAGCGATATGTATGTAGATATATAGTGGGATGGGCTGGGACTTTGGCGTGTTACACTAGCAATGGAATGGCTTCTATGGCTTCTGTTCTGGTCGGGTCTGCCGCCGGACTCGCTGCCAGCCCACCCCCGACATGACCTGCACACGCACGATGCAGCTTAAAGCATGACCGATGCCCCCCCCCCCCCCCCCCTCGAAACTTCTCGCCCCTCCGACCACTCCTCTCTGCCCTCTCCTAGACGGTCCAAAAATCCCTCTCCAATTTTGAAAACATGATCTTCTTCGTCTCCGCCTTCTGTATCTGAATCGACCCTGTCTCTACGATCTCAGCCATCCACGAGGCCAACGAAACGCAACGACTAAAACGATCGCGAGCGCCTCGTTCTCAACAATCCTATCTGCTGTACCCACTGCGTCCTCACTGTCCTCGGCGCCGACGTTGTCCTCCTCCTCCTTCAGCTCTTCCTGCTTTCACTGCAAAAAAAAAAAAAAAGAGCGCGCAATGCCGACGCCCGAGCGACACCAGTTGACGCTAAGTCAGCTGGCTGAATTCGACGATCTGTTGACGGATTCCCTGGTTGACCGAGTAAGTTTGCCCATTCGGATCGTCCATCTGCGTCGACGAGCACTGGCGCATTGGGAGTGGGTGGTGCTCGAGACTGACAGGCTCCTCTGCGGTCGTGTGTGTCTGTCCAGGTGTATTACTGGACTACGATTCGGAAGATGAAGCACATCTACCACCCCAACCGGGGAGTGAAGACGGACGCAGTGACGAAAATCATTGTTGGAGACTTGGTCAAGAACAAGAACATCACGGAATCGCTGAGGCAATTTCTCGAGTACGAGGCGATCCATCAGCCCGCCCACCCCCTTACCGACGCCCAGGCCCCGCTGATGCGATGTATATCTACAGTTTGGCGGGCGTTCGGAACTACGTCAACAAGCTCAAGAACGAAAGGCTAAAGGATGACTTCCAGAAGTATGTCGCGCGCACTTCCCCTGCGCATTCCTGCACTCTCTAAACCATTGAGCGCGGAATGTAGACATGCCCGGCGTTACCTCTCGCTTTATCTCCCGGATTCCCCTTTCGAGGTTTCCGCTACGAATCGATACAATCTAGTCAGACCGGAGGCCTGCGTTCTCGCGCGCAGACAACTGCGCAAGGGCGACACCGTCAAGTACTTGACGGGTGCGATGGTTAAGATGTCGGAGAAAGAGGAGGAAGCGTACACCCAAGGCAAGACCGACTTCAGCATCATCTATTCTTCCCGCGTGGGGGGCATGAGTTTGCTGCTAGGCCCCGCCAGATTCGTCAACCACGATTGCGAGCCGAACTCGAGGTTTATCACCACCAACAAGGAGAACATCCAATTGATCGTCTTGAGGGATATCGAGGTCGGCGAGGAAATCACGGTGTGCTATGCGGACGATTATTTTGGAGATAACAACAAGGAGTGTCTGTGCCGTTCGTGCGAAACCCGGGTGAAAAACGGGTGGGCGCCGGAAGTGGGCGGAGACCCCGGGCAAGAGGCTCCAGACAGCATGAACCTGGGGGAAGCACCTCCCACGCGCCGAACCCGGCCGAAGCGAAAGAACGACAATCTCCCTGAGTTGCCCCCACCTCCACCCGAGAAGAGGCACAAGCGAAAATCCGACAAGGGCGACGTCCTGACCCCCCCACACAGCGACAGGGCAGCCTCCGAGGATCCAAAGATGCTGAAGGCCGCCGCCATGTCCGTGGAAGCGGAGCACAAATCGCTGACGCCCGTCGACAACATCCCACCGACACCGATCACGAACTCGGGCACGCCAGTGCCGTCGGCGATCAAGACGTTTGCCGTGGACGAGACGGCGGATATCGCGCAATCGCTACTCGCTCTGGCGCAATCACCCAGCTATCACAAGCCATGCTTCAGCCCACAGACGGCCACGTCCGCGGCATTTGCGGACAGAGTACCAGAGTTCGGAAGAGCGCTGTCGTATGGAAATTTGGGACAAACTGGCAACTTCGAACCTAACAATGCACCCTCTCGGAATACTGTTCCCCCCATGTTCCAACCGGGTCCTTTCGTCTTGGGTTCTGTCGCTGGAAGCGCCTATGGCGCTGGAGAGCCCAACTGGGTTATTAATCCTACGGCCGCCGAAACAGCCTGCGGGGCGCCCGGATCTTCCATCAGTAGCGAGGATGCAGCCGTTAAATCGGAGCCATCTGAGGTATCCGATACGGGCATTGATAAAGCGACTGGCGAAGGCGCGATACCACCTGTGTCGCAAAAACCTGTTCCCGCGAGCTCGAAGAAACGCAAGTCTCTCTCCATGCCGCCATCCGAGCCAGTCCGCAAGCGCGTTCCCGGCGATTATATCAATTACTATGATTCCGACTGCATTAAGTGTACATGCATGGACTGCCGCGAGGACTTTATCCACAACGACCGATGGTATGTTCCCAGGAGCTGCCGCAGGTGCGAGAGACACAGCAAGATCTACGGTCTCATGTGGCCCAAGACGGTGAAGAGAAAGGGTGACTCGGAGGTAAGCAGCGTATTCTCCCCTCCGTGCCAATTCGGTTGCCTGTGCTTACTCTTCGCTCAGGATCAGATTGAAGATTACCGTTCCGTGCAGCGATATGTCACTGCGAGCGAGCACAGGAAGGAGCAAAAGCGCTTGGCAGCTTCCCAGCAGCAAACAGCACCGCGCCAGCAGCCCGTCAAGAGAGGAAGACGGTAAATTGTGCGTTTTCATTCCGGGTCATCATTTTTTTTTCCCTTCATAATTACGGCGGATATTGGCGGGGCATTGTGATCGATTCTCTGCACGGTAAGGAGTTCCGGTGTCTTGTTTTCTCCTTTTCGTACTGCTCTTCTGTACCACCAACTTCACTGTACATGTTCTTCCTCTGTTGCAAAGCGTTCTGGGGCGTCTTGGGCATGCACAGTTGCCTTCTTCTCCTTCCGATACATACACCATCCATACATATACACCACTGCTACAAGCTTTGCAAATACTTTATATACCCTTCCTTGTACTGTTTTATTTCTTGTTTTTTTTGTTTCCTTATGTCTGTATGTCCTAAGCTGTACTCCTTTGCTGTAAATACCACGGTGCGGTGTATAGTAGAGTGCTGAAGCAGCCAATGTACGCCGAGTCCAAAAAAAAAACCGTGCGTATCATGGGTAAATTGCGGGTTGATTGCCGAGTAGGGGGGCCGGGTGTCGTCGTAGATATGCATCGCATCTGAATGCTTAGTCGGTGCACGTGACTGTCCCTCCCTGTACACCTACTTTTTCCCACCTTATCAACCAACAGGCTCTGTGTAGATATGTACCCCATGAGTGGGGAGTGGGGGGCCGTGCTAAATCCTGCGTCACGGTGGAGAGAGTGGGTATTTCGACAACCGCGACCAAAACACCCACATGTTTCTCTACTTTGGTATGACGGGGAAACGCTTTTCATTCGTGTCCCCAAAAATAACCCGCAGTATCATACCTCTAGCTTCATGCGGGTGGGGGGGGCGACCTTGCAATCCCCTTACGTCCGATATTTCGCTGCGAGGGTTGAACGTGAAACGGGGATATGTACCTACATATATAGGTGGCTGATGGCCGAGCGAAAGGCCGTGATCGAGCGCTCTGCCCAGCTCTGTTCGCATTCATTCCGTTCAGGTGGATGTGAGGTGAGGAAAGCCGCTTGTTGACATTCGTTGCAGACGGTTAACTTTTTATTTATTTTTCATTTCACTCCTTCTCTCACTTGGGATCGACAGTGATCGCTGTAGATGTGGTGGACGAGTAACTGTACATACATACATATAGGTAGTTATGTCGGGAGTGTGGTTGGCATTGCGGGAGTTGGAACGCACAGGGGATTATCCGAGGCTTTTTTTTTGGGGGGGAAGGGCAGGGGAAGGGTCGTGAAAGAGTAGGCACTCTCGGGGATTCGAACGCTTTTGCGTAAGTGTTCTTCTCCGCCATGAGATGTTCCGATCCAGATTCAGGTTAATCTACGACTGGATCGAGATGAGGCTCGTCGTTGATGCAGCTGCTTCGGGTGCAGTAGCGATCTCGGCCTATCTGGCCGTAGTGTCTAGGTTCACTCTCCGGTTGGCGCTGTTCAAGTGGCTGTCTCTACGCCGCTCAGCTATCTTCGGTAGACCAGTGTAAGTACTAAGTACTCTGTAGTTATGCTGTATGCTGCGTGGTTTGTTTGGACGGCCGCGAGTGATCTCGAAAGCATGCGGTCGGATTTAACGATCTAGTCGGCCGATGAGGTCACTGGGGGGCAGCAACTAAGAGCCCTCAAAGTTGGCGAAGCCTAGCTCGCCGTAATAAGTATGATATGTATGTATCTAGGTGGGTCATGAGTACATAAGTCGAGTATGTAGCTTCAGGGATCAACCAAGAACTTACTGCAAGCTTTGTGAGACTTCGGTTCTATTCTCCGTCCCATAGATACATTGCCGAACCCAATCGTCATCGAAAAAAACAGAGACGAGAAAGGATAGGTAGATACACAATGCCCATCGCTTTTACTAAAGTGGTACATACACAATACCCCCCCAATCGGTACGGGGCGATAACATAATTTTTCTGTTGCCAAGCAAGAAATAGAAGAGAGATGTGGGCTAGTGGTGGCGCTGGGGGCGGATGGGCGGAGGAATCCGGCGGCACAGAGTTCGATGCAGAGTTCGTCGCCGCAGAGATGGGATTGCTATGGACAGATGGAATTTATATACGTGAATACAGGCCCGCCGCCGGCACACCGCTCACTGCATCCGCTGTGCCCTCACCCTCGCCTGCACCTGTACTGTCCGCCGTGCCTGCGCCGAAATTCCGGTCAAGCTGAACGGCAGAGCCATACAATTCAGTGCATTATGACCTCCGGCTGCAGCTCTGCGGCGCCCGATCGGGAACTTTAGGTAGAGCCCTCTCCGAGCAGCACGTCAGCCTCACTGCTCACCAGCCGCAAGTTGAGCAGGCTGAGGCCGCTCCTTCCCTTTCTTGAATAGTATCCCGCCGAGTATACCACAGGGTCCCCAGGAAGTGCCTGCGAGGTACCCCACATCGATGGGCGGTAGAGCCTGGGAGTACATAGGTTGCAACAACCGCAGGAACGGCGAGGTTGTAAGGTATAGATATGTATCTAGTCTCGAGGGTTTCGTAACGGTGACGGGCAGGAGGCCGCAACCATTGAATCACGGCGACTGCATGGCCACATGGAATACCGTGATACGGAAGCCGCCCGCAGCTGCAGGTGCGTCATATGTACATAGCAAATCTAATTGATACTACGGGCTTGAGTAGAAGTAGTGTTCTGTCGAACTGGTGCTGTGCCTAGATAGGCGTGTATGATCGTTGCTCATAGTCACGCATTCCTTCACTGTGAAAAACGTTGCATCCGCCTTTTTTTTTTGGGGGGGGGGGGGGGGGGGCCCCCAGAGCGGGG
>Ga0307516_10000390_pt1 | contig 57363 bp, 68 predicted proteins | sample 19_EM_MG_FD_203310 | JGI IMG/M metagenome (GOLD analysis project Ga0307516, IMG submission 203310) | Populus trichocarpa ectomycorrhiza microbial communities from riparian zone in the Pacific Northwest, United States - 19_EM | ecosystem: Host-associated > Plants > Roots > Unclassified | place...
GTCGAACCCCCGCACGCTAGTATGATCAGTTTATGGTATAGTTTATGGCATATGTATCACAAACTGGTTCTACTAGTGTGTGGGGGTTCGACTACCATACAGGTTCGACTACCATACGTGCTCTCTATGTAACTTTCCTCGCGTTCGATCATCGCATACGCGTCATGGCCCCCGCGGCCGCCTCCTCCATGCTACGATCGACATCTGTTCGCCCCCGACGCCGCCAACACGCGCGCTCCCCGTGTATGTACTCAGTCGAACGCCGGCTGTGTGGAATTCCGGCGGCCGTTCGCACAGCTCGACGGTCAGCGGTGCCACATTCCCCAAACGTGGGAGGTCTGTGGCGAATGTTCAGCGATGTCGAGATCGCCGCGCTCGACATGGACTCGGAAGCTGACACGCGCGGTCGCCCAGCAAGGCCGTCGTCCTCGAATGGTTCGAACACGCCGTCCAGCCGATGATCGATTACTGCGCCTCGCGGTTTCATCGGATGTCCTTCGCCAGCGGCTACCTCCCCCTCCGCAACGGCGAGCTCTCCCAACCCGCCCGTCTCCTGGAATCGTTTTCGCCTTGTCGGCGAGCTCAGGAGCAACCAGGATGCCTCCGACCTCCGACCTCGATTCGACCATCGTGCAACTGGCAAACAACGTGCGTGAGGTGTTTGGCGCTCAGACGGCGAGACACACGGTTCACGCCTTCACGTTGTGCGGAACCGATTTGAGGGCCTGGCACTTCGAGGCGCCGTCGCAGTCGGGCCTACCATCGCCAACATCAACGCCCAACCATCGCTGTTCTCGCCGCGATGCCGCCCTACGCTACCACGAGCGCCGTCAGCGTCGGCTCCGATCCTTGCTTCTGATGGACGACCAGTGACGGCGTGTTTCACCTCATGATCCATCCGGTCGACAGTACCGCCAAATTCTCCTTATCCGCATAAGCTGCGCTCGCTGTCTGGTCGATCACCTCGCCGAACACAAACTCTGGATCCACCTGAAACCGCTCTCGCGTTGCTTCGCCATCGAGACCCGCGGCGGCACATGCTGCAAGGCTAAGTGGGCCGGCGACAGCAACCCCCGCTGTCTGCCTGGCCACTGACACTCGGGGGGAGCAATGGCGGACGTCCGGCAGTCCCGGAGGACACGCTCCTTGCGCTGCTGTCGGACTCCCGAAGCTCTTCTGGCACGGCGACATGACGTTGGACACCGCGCTACCGTCACCCGTCGTGTCGATTACGGGCCTTTGCCGGGCGTGCCTCCAGACGCCCAGGGCAAACAGCAGCATACGTCGGAGCTGCTGGCGCAGGACTCCATCACGGTGGCTGACCGAGTGCAGGCACGGCTTCTGATCTTTCCCATCGCCGTCCGCTGCTCAAGTCTGAGATGTTCACGCAGCTGTTGCTAGCGCTGCACGCCGCGATCCAAGGCACCGGTACATGTACGAGCGACACAGGGTGCTTCACCGGGGCGTGTCCTGCGGCAACATCCTGCTGCTCCTTGCGCCCGCCTACGTGGCTCTGATCGACTTTGACCTCGCTATCTCCGCGGACCCGTCCGACCACGGCCGGCAACCGGACGGGGACCTTCGACTTCCTCGCGGTGGGCAACCTTCTCGAGCGCGTGCCGCACATCCCTCGCCGCGACTTCGGGGGCGTCTGCGTCCTGCTGTGGCTTTGCACGGAGTGGGTGCGTGACGAGGCCACGGGGGAGATAGAGCGCCGCGACCTGGGTGGCACCAACCCCTATACCTTCCCCCGTTGCGACGCGGGGAACCCCGATCTGCAGTCGGTTGGACGGATAAAATTGGCGTCATGGTATGCCCGAGCTACTTCGGGTAGCGCACAGCGCAGATCTGCAGTCATCGCTGACCTCCATGACTTTGAGGGGCCTCCAGTTCCCACCCAACCTGTCACGCCCGCGACTCCGCGATGGCGCCGGCCAGATCGCCGCCGACAGCATAGCGAGGAACAATACACACGAGGATCACATCCGCCTTTACGAAAATGTCCTCACCGCCCTGGAGCTAGCCATGACCGGGCTCGAAGGGAAATAGTGCTCGGGGTTGGTGATCTTGCTGCTGCTGGTTCTCACTTCTTCTTTGTCACGTCGTTGCCGATTCTTGCTCCCACGGTCTTCGTCGTTTTCGTATTGTCGCCGTATCCTTTTCGGGGTTGGTGTGGTGCGGGCCGGGCGTTTTTGTTGGGTGTATAATACACACGGATATTGCACCCTTATCTACTATGTCGTTACAAAGCAATCCATAATGCTAGAGCCCGTTGAGTGTGAATCTACTTACCTTCCCCGTGGCCGGACCCGTCCAGAAGTGACAGAGTGATATCGCTCCCGGGCTATGGCTCGGCGATGTCGCCAGTACCAGGCGTCAGTAGGAGTGATATGTAGATGTGATGGTTGTCTTGTGAAGATATGAGTCTATGGAATGAGGCAGTCATGAGCACTGACTGAGCATGTAGAAGACTTCCCCTCCTTTCTGCGTTTCCGCTGCATCCGTAGCAAATTCAATAAACTAGCGAAAAAAAAAACGACTGAGCAGGAAAGCAATCCTCAATCAATGAAAAACCGTGTCCCAGCCGGCCTCGTTAAAAAATTGGTCGACGGCGCGAGTGAGGTTGTGCCTTATAAAAAGTGGAGGCGCTCCACACGGGTAGTTATGTAGAAAGAAAAAAAGAAAAGAAAAAAAAAACCGTCTCCAGCTGTGCGACATCCTCAGCGCCACCGGCGGCAAAGACCGAAAGCAACGCGACATTTCCCGTCCGTTTCCCTCCCGCGCTTCTCTGGCGAGCAGCGTCGTCCTCCAGTCTTCCAGTCCTGGTGCGCGCGTAATTGGAGGTGAGATGAGCCAAACGCAAGCCGCAGTTGCGCGGGTGAGAGCCGATGATCCGCTATTCTCCCCACCACCGTCTCAGTCCATTCCCTATGGACGGCGACGATCCGCAATCCACGCGCTCGGCTCGCACGCGGGAACCATTCCCCGCTGGGGCCAGCCATCCTCCCATTCCGCACGAGCGGCGGCAGCGACCAGCACGAGGTGCGGAGGGAGGCCGCAAGGGGCGAGGATCGGTTCAAGATCCGGGACACCATCGCGGACGAGAGGTGCGGCCAGGCGGTCCTGGACTCCGCCACGGATGTGGGAAGGCGAGTCCCGGATCCGGCTGAGGGAGAGCGGGACATCGCAGTGTGAGATCGGAGAGGGGAGAAAAGGAAAGACGAGAGGGAAGGAGGCCGAGCAGTGCGGGCTGGGGCTGTGGAACGCTTGCAGTTCTTCCCCGCCCTCCTTCTTACCCTCGGCGGGGGAGAAGGCGGTTTCTTTTGTTCTTCCCTCTGTTGCTTCCTACGTGCGCTCCACTTGTCTCTTGGGATAGGCCAAGGGCGCATGCGATTGGCGAACGAAATGGAGCAACAGCCAGCACACAGTCAGCGTTGACGGAACTTGGCGTCCGGGTGGGGATACGGCGGTGCCCAAGTCACCAAGGAGTAGCCAGGGACGAGAAGGCGGATCAATGGGCGGGGAAGGCGTCTCCGAGCCGAAGCTCGCGCCCGGTCGCGACAGAGGACCAGCGCTGCCGTCTGCAAACCCGCAGCAGGCAGGGAGTTGATCTAGTCCTACGAAGGCAGGAAAGACCACGGCCCCACGGCGCTACACATCAGTTGAAGTCTGGACATGCGGTTGTCGGCGCACAACTCAGGTGATCGGACGGTGGCGGCGGGAGGGGGCAGTGAGGTCGGGCGGGGTAGACGAGGTATCGTTCCCCCTTTTCCCCATGTGCGCAGTCTCTTTCCGTGGTGCGTCGTGCTGCAATGGGGGCAATTCGCAACTGTCTGGGCGAGCAAGGAGAGGAGGTTTGTTGGAAAGCAGCCATGATCTAGGTAGTTGGGTCGAATGCTGACAGGATGAAGGCCAAAAAAACCAAAAAACAAACAAAGCAACAGCCCGCACTGCCCGTATAGATCGAGTAGACTACCTCCATCGCTCGACCGGCGCCGGTAGCGGAAGAAAAGCCAAGCATGTGCCGCCTGGCCTCACACATGAATGGGGTGTGCGCCAGGGTGGAGGGCATGAAGCCGCTGCCATCATGCTCGCACTCGGTAAGGTATGCAACCACGGGGGGGGCGACGCTTGGCGGCAGAACAGCAGCGCACGCCGCTTCCTCGGGCACTCGGGACATGCATGGAGGGTGTGCATGCGATACTTGCGCAGAGAGGGTGGCACCGCTGGCAGAGCCGCCGCGAGAGGGAGGGTGCGAGAGCGAGAGCGAGGAGCGTGTGCCAATCTCCCGGAGCCGAATTCCCCACCTCCTGCTTTCCGTGGCAGCTTCCCCCAAACCCGTAAAGTTTTGGGTCTGGACCCGGGTGGTTTGTCGGCTCTGTTCCGTTTCTTGCAGCTGCGTTGCTTGCTGTGGGCGGGCTGTCGTCTGCTAACTAACTAACTACACATGGCAGCGGATGTTCAGTGGTGACAGGACATGGGTGTCTACGCCCGACGCGAAGACACCGTCTGGCGGGTTTCGTCCTGGGGGTGGCGGGGGCCTACGGGAGCGCACTTGCCATGCACCTCGTACTGATCCACGATGCAGCTGGCAGCCGCTCCGCGGAGCGGCTGGGAGGGGCATATATCTGCATGGCACTCCGCCTGATCGAGCGGTGCAAATGCAGTTGTCAAGTTGTGCTCCCGCGCAGCGTGGGGGGGATGGGGGCGGCGGGGGAGTGACCCGATCCGGGCTGGGAAGGGGGGGGGGCGCACTGTTTGGTTTGGAGACACTGGTGGTCGTGGTCTTCCTCCGCGCTGCGGAACTGCTGCTCGGGGGCGTGGACATGACTCCCACGAACGCGAGCGAGTGCCCAGCTCGTCGTTCTCCCCGACGGACAGAGCAGTGCGAGGAGAATCGGGCGTCACTCGCCCACTCCCCCTCCCGCAAGGCAGTCGAGATTCCTCGCGAGAAACAACTGGATGGATCCGCCCTTCCTCCACCGTAATGCATCTGCTCGGCTCTCGTCGCTGCCGAGGAGAGCGCAGTCTCGCTCGGGCCGCCTGTCACGATAAGCCCCACGCGGATTCCGCCGGAGAAGGCGAGAGACCTGGATCACACATATCGGGCGGTTAAGCGTAAACAACCAATATGTACAAACAGCCCAATCTGGCGCCAAGGTAGAGGCGAGGAACAATCCTCGTCATGGTTAGTACGGCACAATGCTACTATTGCTCGCTAGCTAGGCCTGGTCGGCGATGCTTTTAGCTGCTCACACCTCATCTATCCGCGACTGACGGCCGTACGTGCGCTGCAGAATCTGCAGGCACGCAGCACATCACCTCGCTCCTGTCGGGTCGTTGGCTCGTCGGCCTGGACTGGTCCCGGCCGCCCGATGAGGGTTGGCCGAGCGCGCGATGGAGGGTACGGTGCACGAATGGTATGTAGCGATATGTATGTCCGTCCTCCTCGCGGCGACGGGCGGCGGGGGGCACGGCACGGCAGTTTGACGTCGTTTGGACGCAGCGGTGCAAACAGTTGCAGAACTTGAACGGGTACTAGATGATCCACAAAAGGAGGGCCAGCGGTCGGACCTCACCGCGACTGAGACAGGACTGGCCGTGGCGGTGCACGTGGCTGATCGGACCCCTCCAGAGAATCTGTACCGTATGTAGATACACACAATGAGGCCATTAGTCGGAGCTCGTAAGTGAGGGAGGATAAACGCTTACCCGTGCGGAATTCAAGTCTCTCCTCTATGCCAATGCGCCAGCTCGCCAGCACGTGACCGTAGAACGCGTTCCAGCGGCGCCACAGTGTCTGTGGCGCAGATATCACTGACGCAACAGGGTTCACAGTTTTAGCGTGTCCACCCCTTTGTTGGATCAGGTAGTTCCGGCTGCTGCGTCCAGTGGTGCAGCTGTGTTTGTTCCGCGGGCACGGATGCTCTGCTAGTTACCAACTACATGGCACTGCTGTCAACTGCCGCAAGAAGGGAGTGCGGTGCTCCGGTGCGATCACTCGCTCTCGCCTGTGGCCGGCTGTCGACTCCCCCCGCTTCCGGCGATACTCCCGTGCGGCCTGCTGCTTCTCCTGCTGCTGCCGCCTCCGCAGAAAACGATCAGAAACCGCCAGGCTGCGGGTGAGACCGGATCTGCAGTGGAGTCGAATTCTCCGTCACGATCACCGCTGCTGCGTCACTCCGATACCCACCCGAGATCTGCTCCGCGACGGGTTGCCCTCGAGCCTCGGAAAAAGCATCCCTCCGGGCTCTTCCGCGATGGGTCTTCTGGTGCACTGCGGACTCTGCCGTCGCCGGCGATCTCTCCCGTGATGCGCGACTGCTGACGTTTTCCAACTGCGGCCCCCCCCCCCTCCCCCTCCTCAGCACAGACTGTCATCGCTGGGCATTTCCACCCTGAAGCGGAAGGTCCAGACTGCACCAATCTACAGTTGACGTTTTGCTGCCATTGAGCTAGCTGGCATCTCGAAACGTCGCAGCTTCTGCACATAAAACACACACACTGAGTAGTTACGTGCGCTTGCGGAGCTGTTGCACGTGCTCAGCCACCCAGCAGTAGTACTGTTTGGCGATCTGCTCCCAGTTGGTGGGAGCGTCTATCCGGATTCGGCTTGAAATCCTTTTCCGGTACCAGCAGCTTGTCTCGTTTGTATGTATTTTTGCTTCTTGTTCTATATAGCTGCTTGTCCGGACGCATCCCGTGCATGTCGGGTCGGCCAATCATTTCTCGCTACAGCACTCGCTAGAGCCCCATACAGACCTTTTGCAGCTGTTGCAAGGTGCATAGATATTCGTCATCGAATGTATCGCGAACTCATCAACGCGATTCATCGTTGTCGCCTTCGCCTGATGGCTTGGCTCGACGCCGGGCCTCAATCAACGAGCTTTCCTTCAAACAAACCGTGCTCAGTCTCCCCGTACGTTTCCGGAGCTAGTTACATACGGACACCTCGATGCTGCCGCTCCGGCAACTCTGTATGCCAATGCGTCGACGGTGACAACGATGCATCGCCGTGTGGCTTGCCCCCCGGTGCTGGGCACCAGTGGCCCATGTACCATCTTGTGCGCTATGTATGTCACCGACAGGGCGGAAGGGACAAGACAAGTAGGCTCCATCTGTGGGCATCTCGAGGGGAGTGCTCAACCTGTCACGCCATTTGCATGTCGTCGGCCTGGGCGATGACAATGCGCCGTTCCCCCAAACCTGCATACAACTAGATATGGCAGGATGACGGGTGCTATTCCGCATGGCGAGGCGTGGGGAATCTAGACGTATGTGTGTATATATCTACCGGATGGATAAGCAGAAATGTGTTACTAATGCGGGCGCCTGGCTGCTGGTTGGTACATCGTGGCAAGCCGAGCGCGGGGGGGCGAATCGCTGTATCCTCCGGGCGAAGTGAGACTTCGGAGAAGAGACACCCAACAGTGGACTGGCCGAGCGGCAATGCTTCGGCTTTATGGAGACATGAACACAATGGAGACACTTTTAGTTCACCCCCATACGATCTCCCACTTCGGCAGGTTCCATCCTGTCTCGCCACCTTCGCGGACCCGTGGGCCCTCTGCTTCCTCGGGATCCCCTTTACCCCTCCCGCGCAAAAAAAAAAGAGATGCACACGAGATATGATAGATAGATGCGATTCGGCCAAAGGGAAGTAGATGCTGGAGAATTCTCTGGATTTGGAAACCTACCCCCCCCCCCCCGAAGCGAGGCTGCATGCAGCTAGACGCCTTTCGTGATCGAAAACTCTGCCACCTTCTGTGTTCTACGTTCCAACAGGGCTGGCTGTGTGATCGCCCTCAGGGATACTCGCCACCCAATGGCGCTTTGCTTTCCTGCTGCGATTACTCAACCGCGCCACCACCTCCACCACCACCCGGTGCCAGTATCAGTACAACAAGCAACCAGCACGATGTTAGGGGATGGAGATATCTGTGTTTTGCCCTCCCCTTTTTATACCTTCTTTTCCTCCCCTTCTGTACCTACCAGTCGCCGGATCGACTCGCTCGTTTTCATCATTCTCCATCCAGCTTCCCCGTTTTACACTCGTTTCTTCAGCTGCTGTGCCGTCCTTACGTCTTTGCAAACCTGCTCTCCTGTCAATCATGTCGCCATATATGCCATCTCCATCTCCATCTTCATCTTCATCGGCTTCGTCGAGTCCGCAACTCGAGTCCGCACAGTCGTCGGTCTCCCCCCCTTCCGGCCCAGTGCAACGACCGTCCAAACTTGCTGACGTTGATCATTACAGTCGAGACCAAATCCTGCAGGAAATCGCAACTCGCCGGGGAATCGTCCGGGAGATGTACGTTCCGTCCACTTTGTTTCCCACAAAGTGGTGCTGACGCTGACGTCCTCCCGCTTGCAGGCGGACCGAATACATAGCCTGGTCGCTTCCCAAGTCTCCGCTGTCCTCGCCCAAGGGCGTCTCACTGGAGCCGCGTGCCAAAGCTCGCAACGTCCGCGTGAACTTGATAGCCCTCTGTTCGCCGGGCGCGCCGATATTCTCCGGTAAACACTCACACTTCACCGCGACGGTCGAGACCCGGTGCGTAAGGGATATCAAACGCCCGCATTCGTGGAAGGTCTACGGTGTTGAGTGCGGACAGGGCGAAAGGGCACACTACGTGCGGATACAGCTCGCGGATGATGGTACGGCTTGTCCCCACCACTAGGTCAAGCCGGTCGGTCTGCTGACGAGTGCCGCAGCCCAGGACAGTCGGTTCCGCACGCTCGTCGTGCTCCTGGACTCGATCTCGGCGAAGCGTCACGTAGCCCTATCCAGCGCCCACCCGTTCGGCCTGGGCGTCGACTTTGGCGTGCCGACGCCGCATTCAGACAGCCGCATCTACCTGATCACGCACTGCGCGAAGAGCACGCCGTACCTGCGCAGGGTCACCGTCGACTTCGAGATCTACCTCGACCGCGAGTGGAAGCGCATCGACCTCAAGGTCGACCGTGTCGGCTTCGCCGTGTACAAATCCGCCTCGCGCTCGAACATCCTGCTGGCCGGCGGCCCGGAGGAGATCCACTTCGCCCACGACCCGTACGTGCGCTTCGCTCGCATGACGCTGAGGTTCGGCGAACGCCCGGAGCGGACGTACATCGACATCGAGGACGATGGACGGCAGAACGAGAAGCCCTGTCACGTCACCCGCACCAAGAAGGGCAGCATCGTGCACCTCCCCAGGGTCCGCGTGCGGACCTGCGACGGCGTCGGGACCACCAAGCAGCCCATCAGCACGATGACACGGCTGATCTTCCGCGAGAAGGACGGCCTGCCCTGGGCACGGTCGGGCGTGGCTGCCGCCGCCGAGGCGGAGAAGATGGCCAGTCTGATCCGGAAGACGGTGCGGCTGGCCGGGAGGAATCCGATCGGCATCAAGGCGGCGGTGCAGGACGAACACATCTTCTCGATGAGCATGAAGGGCGTCGTTGCTGACAAGGGCTACACAGTCCGAAACGTCGACGATGGGTTCGCGTTCCAGGCCGACATCAGGGACAAGTTCCGGGGGTGCGTCGTGTACGCGGTCCCCAGTCTCCGCGAGGGGGCGAACGGGATCGTGCTCATCTCGCACTCCCGCGATGGCGAGGCCGTGCTGACACAGCACATCGGCAATCCCATTCACCTCGTCAGCAGCATCAGCGAGAGTGGCTTCGTGGTTCCCTGCAACAGCACGCTCGTCCGTGCCCGCGACAACAGCCGCAGCGTGGGAAAGGGCAACATCCGCTACTCCTTCAACTACGGCGACGCTGACGCTGGGCTGCTGGTGGAGAAGCTAGTCAAGCTCATCGCCGCCGTGGACGCCACGAAGCTGCCGGAGCTCACCATGCACCTCACGCAGGAGCTCGAGAGGAAGGACCAAAAGACCCCGAGGCCGGCTCCTCCGCGTAGTCCCGGAGTGCCGCCGGCGCCATTCAACCACGCGAGAAGCGCGTCCAACATGTCCAGCTCGTCGGCATACTCGAACCTCTCCAACACGTCGACGGACAGCAACGTCAGTTCGGTGTCGACCTCCTCCTCCTCCACCACGTCCACGAGGGAGCCGAGCGACTGGGACATCTGCGAGGACGCCGTCTTTGACGATCCGGAGCCGGCGAGCCAGATCACCGTCGCCCCGGGCGGGATCAAGGTTCCGCACCGTAGGGCGGCGCGCGCCACCACGGCGTACACCGCCAGGCTCACCCGCGAGGTCGCCATCGATGTCGGCGAGGAGGTCACCGTCATGTTCCGCAACAACCACTGGAGCTTCGTGCGACGGATGGATCTGGAGGAGGGCTGGGTGCCGACGGGGTTTCTGGAGATGCTCTGAACGAAAACACGCTCTTGTTCTCTTCCATATTTTTTTTTCGTTCATTTTTTTTTGGACATTGGGGTCTGGCTATCTATCGCGGTGACGATGACGGGTTATGCGGTGGCGGCCGCGCGGGGGATGCTTTGGTTCTTGGCTCTTGATTTCTGCCGCGATTGGGTTTTATTTGAGTTTCGCCTGCTGCGTGGTGTTTTTTTTTTTTTTGGATATATTTCTGCCTCTTCTAGCTACTGGACTGCCTTTGTTGTTTGTGCTATTTTGCTTTTTCCTCGTGATTTCTTCAGCTTTTTCTTCTTCCGTAGTATGTGCATATGTTTTTCCCGTCCCAGGCTGCGCCTGTCTTTTTGCTCCCATCCACCACCTCCGCGTGCTTCTCTCGTTAGAACCAACCCAAACACACGTGGGGAATTACCGCATCCGGGATTTCCATCCGTCCGTCCATCCATCCTAATGTATGTATGTACAACACCCAACAAATTTTTTCTCGGCACCTCCGCCAACCAGAAAGGAACGAAGAAAGAAAGAAAAAAAAACAAGTGTGGATGCACGTGTGTATGCACGCTGATGCAGCGATGAGACGGGCGGCACGACGGATGAGACCGAAAGTGAAACGGCGGCGTTGGAGGGAGGGAAACGTGTGGGTTCATGCTGGGCGTGGTGTAACGCAACATGCCCAACGGGCGCGGTTCGGGGGGGGGGTCTCGCATCGTTGGGAGTTGGGTGCTTTTCTCCGCCACTAGGCGGTGGCGGCGGATGGCGGCGAGTGAGGGATTGTGGTGGCGTGTGTGCGCGCTGCGTGGCGATACATAGGGGGCAAACACCGGACGATGCAGCTCAGTGCCCGCTGTTGCGGCGGATGCACAGCTTTCTCCGTGGCGTGGGGCTCTTGTAACTGCCGCAGTAGCAGCTGACGACGGATGCGAACGAGGAGGATGGTTGCACCATTAATCGCCGAATACCGGTGGCGGCCTAGACGGAGGGTGGCCTCCGGAGGTCTGGGATACTGCGGATGGCACTGATGCCTCTCCGGGTAGTTAGGCGCCAGTTTGCTAGGCCAGTCGGCAACACTGATCAACTGTCCGGCAGGTTGAGGGATATTGCAAATTCTCCAGAGAACGCAAGACTATTGAATCTAGTCCCCCCACCCCTTTGCATTCGGGGGCATATGGGGATGTAGATATTCCAGAAAATGGGGATGAACAGACGAGGCTAAGAATACCCAAGCTTTGTACGGAGGATATCTACAAAGAATTGCAGTGGGAAATTCCTACCCGGGGAAAACACTACGAATAATGAAGGGAACCATAGAATCCCGAACCAGATTTGATCCACGGCCCCAGATGCCAGAAATCTGCAAGCGTCTTGGCCAACAGGCCCGTGTATCAGATGATGCCTCTTATCGAGATCTACTTGCGGCTCTTATCGCAACCCTGCCCACGTGCTATCCCACGCCGTTCGCAACATTCCTACTCGTCGCGTCTTCCCTGCATCTATCCTCCAACCTACACCAGACTCTTCAGCACCACCTATCCCAACAAACACTTCCCACCGATCCGATCCGTCAACTATCTACCGCTTCACACCTTCGCCTAGCAAAATGGCTCTCATCAAGATAGTCCTCAATTCCGTCAAGAACCGCCTCATCGGAAGAGTTACTGGTGGAGCTGCCATTGGTACCATTCGTTTTTTTGGTGTCGTCGCCAACAGCACCTTCAAGGGCGTTGCTATGCGCAGCGGAATGCACAACACCCTCCACAAGCAGCTGCTCCGCCAGTTGTCGACGACCCCTCGCTCCGAAGTTGAGGCGTTGAAGCAGACTGCGCTTGAGTACGATCGTATATCCAAGGCCACCCTCGAGTCTTTGAGCGACGCCCTCGACAACCTTGCCGAGTCCAAGGAGGGTCACGATCTGGAGTACTCCGTAAGCTCGCTTCCCCCCCCTCCTTGTACTCTTGTTTTTATTTCTGTTCTCCATTCCTTTTCTTCTCCCCACCATTGTTTCCTTTTCTTTCCTAATTGTCTCCATTCTTGTAATCTCTAGTGTGGCGTTCCGTGGAACAGTCTCCACTGTGTTCTCCACCATACTAATCGGCTTCCGCACCAGCAGGCAGGCGTCATGTCGTTCACGACCCCGAAGGGTGTGTTTGTCATCAACAAGCAGCCCCCGAGTAGGCAGCTCTGGCTCTCATCCCCCATCTCGGGACCTCTCCAGTTCAGCTATCATCGTGCTAGCAACGAATGGCTTGACATCCGTGGGTCCGGCAAGACTCTCCGCTCCGTCCTCAAGGAGGAGTTGGGCATCGAGTTTGAGATCTTCGTCTGAGGCTATCGTTGGACGGAATTCATTGAATTGGGAGATACATACATACTTGATACCTCTGCTTTTTTTTTCCCCTACATGTTTTCTTTCAAGCCAGATGGAGCCGGGCGTTAGGAGTGCAATTTGTTCTGCTTCTCTGAGATTTTCAGGTTTTTACAAGTTCTGTGGAGGACGGATGATGTCGGACATTTGACATCACTTGGCTAGATGCGCGGAACAACGGCGTTGGGTTGCGCTTTCGCTCGGAATACATAAACGTGTTCCTAGTAGTACCTTCTTGTGCTCAACAGCGTGATGCGTGGTTCGGTACTCATAGCATTCCCATCCCACCGCGCCCTCGGAAGTGCTTAGCTCCATCCTGTATTACGGCTGCAGGGCCCTTCCGCCTTCCCACTTCATCGTCTGTCTCAGCGGCCACCAAAATTGAGAGTGTGTGCCCACCGCCAAGTATTGGCCATCCGACTCCATATCGCCAGTGGTCGCTCAGCTTTCTCCCGGCTACGTTCGACTGGACTTCAGTGGTAGGTACGCAGTTGGAGTAACTGGGCCCTGCCGCCAAGCGTGCTCGCGTCGAGAGCCTGCAGGAGTGCGGTGGGGGAAGGCGGGGGCTGTGCAGCGGGCTTCAGCGAGAATCGCCGGTGTCGGGCGGCAGACGTCAGCGCTACTACAGCACGTTCGGTCGCCGCCTGCAGCAGGGGGCAGGAAGGTTGCTCCGCGGCCGTTCGTCTGGCTACGCGCGGCGACACCTGGGAGATTGCAAGACCTCACCCCCGGAGCACTCTTCACCAGGCGTGGCGGGTTGCTGCTGCTCCTGGTCGTGCTCCTGCCCGCGGGCTCGTCTCGACACTTTGGTGCTTGGTGCTCTGGCTGCTGGGGATATACTCGGCGGTGTTGATGAGGATTCATTGATCGCATGCGACCCTATTGGATCATGGCGATGTTAATACTCGACGGTGTGCTGCAGGCATAAGTTGAGAAGTTGTTGCACACTGAGTGATATTCAGTGAATTTTCGAGCAGATACAAATCACTTCGCCAGAGCAGAAACCCGGAAGATGGGTTTAAGGCCAAAGGCGAGAAGCAATGAAGCTCGGCGCATAGTTGTGGATTGTGAGTGAGTGTTGTCCATTAGGGCTGAGATGAATGCTCGACACAGCTGAGAAGGCTGAAGATAGACGTTCGGATAGCCCTGAGGGTAAACAACCCTTCATGCCGACGTTTACTGCAATATGCATCGGGAAGAGATTGCATTCAAAGCCCCGCTATGTTCTCTCCCGTACACAACAACTCTCTCCACAAACTCGCCCAACAATCCTTCTCTTTCATCCCTACTACCACACCCAGCTCTCACATCAACCCAACAATTCTCTCTTTATAACACAATACAACCACTACACCGCAATCTCTTGCGAAGGTTGAGAAATACACGCATCTATTCGTTCGTAACGAACAGATTTACAAGACGCTGTGCTTTTCGCATCTTACACTCACGGACCGGGAAGCTAATCCACTACTCTCGACCAACCTCGCAACAACTTCGACATTACCAGCGGTCCTCTTATCTCCAACAATCTACTTGACGGCATTGCACTGGATAATCTAACTTCCTGTCATAAATATTTCTTGCACTCACATTTGCGACTCGGCTAAAACGGCCATGCTGGTGAGGAGGTTTCGACAGGGAGGAACATAGATGGGGACGAACCTGGACAGCAACAAGGATCTTCCGACGATTGAGAGAGATGGATATGGGATATGGTCTCACAATAAGATATGCACGTGAAGACCATCGTTTTTCTAACTGGATAATCTACAGACACCAACACTTCGGACGCAAATGTTGTTTACAGCTGCGCCCTGGCTACAGGACAGAGGGCTTCCATAGGAGGAGTCCCGGGCGCTAGCTTAGCGCCGAGGACTAGAGTCTGTATGCCCTCCTGTATCTATGTAGATACATAGTGTGGGAGGATTTAGCTTCTATCGCTTCATTGCCTTAGGTTCGGTTGCTGCACTTTATTGGGTTCGGTTGCTTCGTTGGGTTCGGTGCTTTATTGTATTAGGTTCTGTTGCTACATTGCGCTCGGTTCTAGTAGATCATCGAGGGATTGGGATCCGTGGGTTCAGGGAGGATTGACCATCCCCCTCTGTATAGTTATGTACAGAGGGGCGGAGCGGAGTTGGTTCTTTATCCTGTTCATCCTGTTTATCCTGTAGATACATCCTCTCGCCGGACAGAATCAGACAATCATTGGGGTAACGCCCACACCCACTTCACTCTCTCTTCTTTCCACCTTCCTTTCTTTGTCGTTTCTACCTCGGGCCTGGAATAGGACCTTCAACAGTGAGGGGGCTATGGATGCTTAGTTCCCTGGATACGGCAAAATGTGTTACTAGGACTCATGGGGAATAGTGGCGCTATGGGTGATTAGTCAGCCCCTGCTGTAGACTTGGGGCCTGTTAGGTTGCCAGCTGCATTTTGAATCTACCACACAAAATTTAGATGCAGCTTGAAACCGGTGATGGGGGAGCGTTCGGCACACCACCTCGAGTTAACGATTTGAGAAATTGCATATTGTCGACTGAGCCACAATATGTAGATACAGATAAACTCAGCAACCCCACATACCAGTGTGGCCCCCCTAGTCAACCCGCCATGGCATCATCACGCCTACGATGTTCAACTCCCACCCTTAGCCTAGCAAGGCTCCTTGCCGTTGGTGCTCTAATCGCCCGATACCAGAGCACGCTGCATGACAAAACACCTACCACACATCAGAGATGACTGGAAGAAAATTGTGGAGCATCTTCTGGAGAGCACGAATAGCCAGCGCACTGTTGATGGTCCTCCGCATGCCACGCGGGAAATTTTGGGCGCTGCGCGATTGGTGTTTGTGGATAGGAGGAGTCGTCCGCTTTCTGGATTAACAGGAAGGGCTACGTCGCCGCCGTAAAAAGCCAGTTCGAGTTTCCGGAAGGCCTCTCGGAAACTAGCAAACCTTTATGATACGAAAGTGTGGCGTGCTGTTGAATATCTGGGTTGCCGGACGGGCCGTCGGAGGAGATGAGAGCTTGCACCTGCAAGCTTTGGCAACCGTCAAACTCGTCAGAAACCCAAGGTTTGAAAATGCAGATGGCAATCGAACAAGCCCTTAAATTGGCACCGTATTAGTCCAGCCAACTTCTCAAAATGCCGTATTTCTTGAGTACTGACACCCGAAAAAGAGAATGTTAGTCCGGCATCAAGTGTTACTAGATTCGGCACCTGGTTTTTTGCGCTGTGTAACTAGCTGCGCAAGAGCGGCAAGGGTTACTTGGGCTGCGGAGATGGTGGCGGCATGAAGAGGACGTGCTTCGGTACTATCCTGTGATTGTTCATACTGGCGGTCGCTCTCAAGAGGTTCAAACCAAAATAGTCCGAGGATAAATCCGTAAATTTCAACATCTATTATGTACCTACATACTCCACCGAAAGGCCTCCTCAAGAAAGATCAAAAAAATAATCGAAAAAGCATAGTTAAAGCAAAAGCCAATTAATCAGCGTAACATTCGTCGCCACCTCCCAAGTCAACTGGGTTCCTGTTCCACATTCCCAAAAGGAATTGTCAAAAAAAAGAATGAGAAGTTTTATCAGCTCGACGATCTGCTCTCTTTCCCACCAGATTCATATCTCATAACCCACATGCGGAGCGCGCGGCAAGAGGTTGATCTATTTCTTGGCGAACACAGTCTCGGACTTCTTGGCGAATACAGCCTCGGCGTCGCTGTAGGTATGCTTGTCTCAATCTTGGCCTGCGTCTTATGTCTCGCTGATCGTTACCGTAAGGTTCGCTCCTCGCACTGTTTGGCGATGCTCCCCTTAAGAACTCCTGCGCCTCACTCATCTCGGCGGCAGCCTTGGGTTCCTCGCTTCTTCTCCAACTTGCCACGGGCTGTAGCCTTATTCTTGGCGTTGACGAGAGGCTTGAGGTGAAACTGCCTAGCTTTGGTGTATAGCGCTGTTGTTCTTATTCTCTTTGTCCTTAGCCTTGGAGTTCTCAAACTCATTGAAAAGCCTTCCAAACAAAGCTACACACGACCGCCGGTTCCGACCCCACAGAGAAATCCGGCGATATCGCGGTGTGCCATGCCTCAGCCGGGGACATCCCGAACTCCTATCGCAAGGCTGCTTGGTGACGTACCTTGACAAGCACCCTACCAATTGTGCCTTCTAATCCTGGGTGATTCGATTCCCAAGTTATTACCTTTTGCCCGAGTTCGCGAAGCATCAATCTTCAGGGATCCCTTGGGCCCGATGGCCCCCCTCCCACTTTCATCTCTTCAAACCTGATACATGACTGTATCTACCAGCATCCCTGGCTCGCGGATTTCCGCGCTTCTCGGGCACCGCAAGAGGCCACATGTTTGCTGTGTTCCTCTTTGGTGTAGTGCCGTCTTGCGGCATGGACAACAACTCCATGGGTATTTGAATCGCCAATGTCCGCCAAATGCCCTTTGAATGATGCTTGCTTCTCAACTTGCAACTCGGCCATAATACTTCGTTGGGGTACTGACAGTGGTGTAAGGGTAACTTTCTTGCTCCTCAGCATAGCGACCGCCTTCTGGGCATATCATGGACGCACTGGCTATGCCTTCCATGGGAAATGCGACAGCAGCGGTGCTGTTCCGCAACGTGAACAACTGTCGATGCACTGCCCACACAACTCCACTGCTTGCTGCATAATACCTTCTAGATCTCCAATAGGCCGTGCATAGGGTTTCTACCTGCTTCGGAGCTGGGTTTCAGCAAGTATACGGCGCTCGACTCCAGTAGGAGAATCATGGAGATGTCCACAGTGCTTTGTGACAACCAGTCTCTCCTGCACCTGCACAAATACAGCTCTTTTCCGCCCAAGTTCGTACTCGCGCTGCTTGGCGCCGATGGGGGAAGCTGTGGGGTTGCCCGCAGGAGTGCATAGTAGTCCCTCGGCTTTGGTGTCGGGGATAGCCTGAGCAAAGGTTTGGAAAAGTGCCTCGGATTAGATGGTGCTATCGGCGCTGGCTTGCGCCGTGTGCTAGCTAGATATCTCAGTTTCACCAGATGGTTTCCAAAGAGCAGCCACAACAGAATCCTGAGGCTGCCTCTTCCCACATCTTCCATGAAACAGCCTCGCCGCAAGCCCAACTTCACGGACACTTCTGGGGTATCTATTTCGTCCACCAGTACTAGTTCTTGACGAATCTCCGATGGCAAAATGCGAACCGTTAGCCGAGCCTCCAGATATCCGCCTGCTCTCTCAACTTCTTTTCCCTTTCCCTGGGTGTGAAATTTTCTCATTGCACCCCCTTATGCTCCCCTCCAATCTTTTGGAGGTTGTATTCGAACTTGCTGACGGCAGGCACGATGGCCTAGCCAGTACGGCCGCGATCATTTCCTCAGCAGAAAAGTAGAGTTCCGGCTTCACATCAGGGGGTTGTGTGCATCTTCCTTCCCCCCCCGTTCTTGGGGCCAGCTAGGGATCATGGTCCACCGTCCACGCACGACAGGATATACCGAAAGGCTCTCAATGGATTTTTCCACAATGTACAGTCCGAACGTTTTAGGATGTTTTTAGGTCCACGCCGAGGACGCGTCCATCGGCACTGGAGTCAAGCTTCGGGTAGTTCCGTGCCAGCCCGGCGGCTAACGGACGTGGATGTGCAGGGGTGGATGGGCGATATATTACTAGCACGACTTTATCGTTATCGGTGCAACTAGTTAATTTAGTTTTTGTTTATTCATATATACCGCATACAGCCTTTCCAGACTATGGCGGCGCAATTTTGTCCAGGCTTCCCGTCTGCCGTCCGCGCGAGGCGGCACATTGCAAGCTCCCCTGTGTCCTCCGCCCAGGACTGTCCCGAGGAAACGTACTTGCGTACCATGGAAATAAAAAAAGGAAAGAGCAACGGAAATCGAACAAAAGGACCGTAAAGAAAGAACAAAAGAAAAGTGTGCCCGTCCCCTAATTCTCGCCCACGGATGCCATGAAGGAGGGCTTGGGTAGGAGCGGCGGTCCCTCCCCAGTAGCCAGCTCACCCGCGACCCCCACCTCCTCCGCCTCCACTCTCCTCTCCTCTTTCTGCACCCTGCGCTCCCATTCTGCCACCACGCTTCCCGCGTCTTCCTCAGCCGGAACCAGCCTTCCCGCATCCGTGGTAGAGAGGAAGTCCAGTGCCGCCTGGCTGCATCTCCCAACGGCAAGGAGGTCCCAGACCGGTCCTTTCCCCTCCCACTTTCCTCCCGCACCTCTGCGCACAGGATCTCCTGCTGAGCCTTCCATTCGGGGCGCACCTTGATCCCACGTCTGCGTCTGGTACCGGCACCACAGCATTGGGCGCAGGGCCGATTCTTCGTCCAATGGAGGTACGGTCCGGTGAGGCAGTGGCCTGTCTTCATCTGATAGAACCTTGAGGCGAGCCTTTTAGGACTATCTGCAGCCGTGCCGTCGGGCTTCTGACGGCTCGGCATCCTGTACTTCTTTTTGGAGGTCCGGCCTCCCGCCCACTGCCTCGCCTCAGACCACATCTCCTCCGAGATGTTCCGCTTGAGGCGTGCGAGCGGCCCGGGAGCGGCATCGGGCGTGCCTCTGCCCGGTCCAAATCCCCTAGCCATTCCACCCCGCGGGCGTCTGGCTCCTCCGTTGCAAGCTTGGCCCATTCGTCGGCCTTCTCGTTCCCTGCGACGCCCTTATGTGCCAGACACCACCTGATCTCGATGGTGATGCCAGGCCTGGCCCTCCGCAGCACTGCGGTGTGCTTCCTGGCCTGTAGCACGTACATCTGGCTGGGACCAAGCTCCTCCGAGGCCATCCGTCTGATGGCAGCTTGGGCATCCGTGAAGATCGAGACCCTCTCCGGCGTCGTCCGTCTTCGTGAAGCCGATTCTAGTGCCCTTGCGACAGGGCACTTCGCCTCGTAGGCCTCCTGGTTGTAGCCCATGTGGGTTTGATGCCCACCCTGGATTGGCTGTTTTTCCATACTACCGCATATCCGGTAGCTCCGTCGTCCAGTCGCGACCCGTCCGTGAACATAGTCAGTCCGGGCCGAGCCTTCTCTGCCTCCGCCTTGGCTTCGACTTCTTCCAGCAGCAGTTCCGCGCCGAGGGTCTCTAGTTCCTCTAAAAAAACCGTACTCTCCACCCTGCCCGAGCACGAGAGGGAGTTCGTGAGTCTCCGTCCAATCGCTGTTGGGACGCCGACAATCTCCCTGGCCTGGCCACACTGCGGGAGGCTGAGCAACCGTAACCCGAAGCGTCGCTGCCTGTTCTCCAGCTCGGCTGCCGCTGGTCTGAGTCCGGACTCCATCGACAAGGCCTCCAGGTTAATTGTCCGGAAGCAGCCTGTGGTCGCGCGCGCCTCTTGGTTGACCAGAAGCTGCAGCTCATTTGCCTGACCGATGGTGCACCGGGTTTGGTCCCCCTTCCACCAGAGCTCCAAGCCGAACATGGCAACTGACTGGACGCACGCCGTCATGACCTTTCCGCAGTTGGCTGGCGAGAGGCCTATCTGTCCTGCAAGCCTGCGAAGCTGTGCCACCGCGTTCTTCCCTCCTTCAGCCGAATGGCGTGATGGTCCTTGAGCGTGAGCTGGAAGCCTAGCCAGACCCCAAGCCAACGCGCCGCTTCCTTGTTGAATGGAACGATGTTGGCGCCGCCCTCACCGCTGCCGTGGGAGGGGTTCTTCTTCCTGCGAAAAATTGCCGCCTCATTTTTTCCATGGTCGAAGGCTGCTCCGTTGCTCGCTGCTCAGTGGATACTGCCAGGGATCCCTGTGGGATGTCGGTATCCACTGGGTTCGCTTCGCCCACTTCCCCGTCAAGGACAAGTTTCATCTGTTGGTCTGACATGAAACTGGGTGCAACTAGTTGAAGTAGTATGGTGCTGAAGCGAAATCCGGTTCCCTCGGTCTTCGGGACAGGCCCCTGGTCAACTGTCTGTGGCTTATGGTATCTGAAGATGATTGTGAGGTAATCAGCGCCTAGCCCGCCTCGCTAAGGAGGCGTGACTGGTTCTCATGCCTTTCGTCGCATCCGGCAGATCATCCTAGGAATGTTGACCAATGGAAGCTGTGGGCAAGTGTACCGGCCGCCAAACTGCGTGGTCACTTCATCGGCATTTCTATCTTCTTCCAATAGTATGTATGTAACTAGATACGAACTGAATTACCGTGGTGGCGCCATTCGGATAGCTAGACTGACCAAAGGCGTTGGCCGTCAACGGCTTCCCGCAATCCTACCAGAGGTTAACTGTTAGTTGACGTGATATGAGCTAGAAGTTTGGGATGTCAGAACTTACGTTGGGCAATACTCTGTCCATAGTATTCACCCGGTACCGCTGTGTGTATTTCGGGCGGCATCGGTCCATCATCGCATCGATCATGCTCCCTTAGAGCCCGGCCGGTGAACACCACCGTTCTGCGACTGGATCGCCGGCACAACAAGCCACCACCTTCTCAGCGAGAGCAGGATCCGAATTCGCCGCGGCACTGGTGGGAGCTTCTTTCTTTAGAACGTACCACCGGACCTCGCTCGCTGTCATCTGGTATGTGAGAATGAACCGGGGAAACTCCACGACGGATCTCTGCCTCAGCTGCAAAGAAAAAGGCTGCTGTGGTGGTTTCACCCCGGTATATCGTGCTATTTCAGTGTCGCTGGTGCCCCTTCTGTTGATCGTTTCCTATCTTCTCCTCGGGGAGTGAGTTTCTCTCACGGGGAGACATGACGGACTCTGGGCGATCAGGTGTGGGTGGTACGTGGCTGCTCTGGTCTCCCGCTCCGGGCGGTCCGACGGGGGTTGCCAAACGGCTGAGAAGGGGTGCTCGGGATTATATCAACTTTAGCAGCCATCGGACGAATATCATCGCGAGGATCCCGGGGCCTATGACCACTGGAGCTCGGCCAGTCGCTCCCGGGTGTGTGAATTGCAACACCGTAAGATGCTGTGCGCTATCCCGCAGAAGATCCTGTAAGTATCCGTGAACCTAGTCACGCCGTGACTTAAGTGCTTCTCGGGAGATCTTACGCGGCTATGTATCCGATGGTGGTTCAAACGGAGAAAGGATGTGAAATCTTTTCTCCTAATCCGTTAGAGTGCAAACTCTTCGAGATAGGATTTCCGCTCCATGTTTGCGTTGATCTGCTGCTTCAAGCCAGAGGGTATTGAGAAAACACGCAGGCAAATTCTCACCATCAGGGTGTTGGGTATTGGTATTGGGTATCGGAAAAACGGAGCCACACAGTGAATAGAAACTCATGGGAGATAGATGTGGAAAGAGAGGCATACAACTAAAAGAACCTATTGGTTTGTGGGGGTGAATTGAGATGTAGAATGAAGAGAGAGGGTGCTTTGGAGAGAAAGGTAGTGAACGTCACTTGACATTTCATCGGCCGCTAACGTCTGTTTGGCTTTACGGCTAGAGTGAGTGCGAACTAGTATGCCGGATCAAGCACCGGCGACAGCAAATACAAGCTAATTATGCAACGATCCGCACCTTTGAAGTGGTGGAACAACTGCAAGACTGATCAGTGCTGCTGGTGAGGCTCGTAACGAAGTCTGGAATATGTACCTACGGATAGCCTGACCAGCGGCGACTCAGAATTCAGGTGTGGTCGAAAACGCCAGGCAGACGGGAGCGGAGTGACGTCACCACTACAGCAGCCCTGCCCGATCACAGCACAAGGTAGAGCTGGGGGGACAGAGCGGGCAAGAGTGCAGACTCGGACTGATCGATCTGCGTCTGCGGCAGTACAGACAGCGAACTTGGTGCCCGATACATTTGGACTTGGGTTGACATTCACGCTACGCTGTTTGGTGCCGCACCGTATTTGACTTTGACTGCAATAACCAGACGCCAATAGCCATTTTCAGCAGCTTCAAGTTGTCACCAAGCGTCGAACGCAGCAATTTTCAGGAGTGCCGTTGTGGTGTGCCAAACACAAACTGGCTGGGCTTTTTTTTCATATTTTTTTCCACATTTTTTTTTCTTTCAAAAAATAAGTAACTGAATTATACACCAACTCTATATTCGCTCTGGTCGTGTTCGTTCGTGCTGTGCACATCTTTGCCGACGCTAGCCAGGCATATTGGCTGACCCCGCCGTACTCGTTTTTGCCGTGTCTGCTCCGGCAGTACGTTCTTACTGTACCTATCCTCCCTGCCGTTGATCGGTGCTGACCGGACATACCAGTCACCGTTAGGTGCCCGCCCCCGCAGACTACATCGGTTGTCCCTGCGGTAGTTGTCCTCAATTCCGTTCTCGCCACTTCCGTTTCCGCTGGTAGTCCTGGCCCGAGCCGGACACGCAATGGAGCCCGTCTACCTACATTTGGAAGTCCCTTACCCCTGCGCCTATGTACGAAATGAACAAACAGTAGGGGCCAGGATCGCCGCTACCTAATCTCTAACACATGTGCAGCTCCTTACAGCAGCTGGAAAGCAGAAACGTCAACTGCGGGGTTGGCCACCGCTCTCGGTATATTTCCCGCCTCCGGATTCTTTATGTACGCGCATTGAACCGACCCCCGCCAACCCGAATATCCGATAAAGATTATCGCCATCCATCGCGCCGCATAGCTAAGCAGCTTTTACGAATTGGTATCTTTGTATCCTGGAGTTAGCGCTTTTTCCGGGGATGGATGAATCGCTGGTTATCCGTCCGAATATCGCTCAGTCGGAGACTCGACCGATCGGCGTTAGGATATTTCACATCGGCTACTGCTGACCTGGTCTCGAATGACGGATTGGAGGATTTTCGAATGACCGGGGTATCGATGTCCCACCCACCGAACTTTCACCAGGCCTGCATTTGTACTACTTCGGGCGCTGAGTGCTCTTGGTCTTGGATCAAAGTCCGGTCAAGCTCTCACCGATGCAATCTACTGAGGGAATACATCCAAACGGAGTTGGCATTCGCACAGAATATGAACAAGGGAATAACTTTAAAGAGGGCGGCACTCTGCCTACGCTTGTTGTGTGTGAAGACAAACCCGAAGGCCAAACGACTGATCTCACTCACACACTGCCTACGCTTGTTGTGTGTGAAGACAAACCCGAAGGCCAAACGACTGATCTCACTCACACACTGCCTACATGTCAATGGAGAAGGATACTGTTACGGCGACTTCCAGCTCTGGCGGGGGTGATGCGGCCGACGATGCGCTACAGTTCGTGCAGTGCAGCGATGCCCAGAACGTTCAGGCCACGGAGATCGACGAGAAGGCGCTCGTGAGGAAGATTGACAGAAGGATTGTTCCCATCATGTTTCTGTGCTATCTGATGCAGTTCGTCGATAAAGTCTTGCTCAATGTAAACATCCACTGCTCTTTGGGCCCCTGTGAGAACGATCGGAGCTGACACGACATCTAGTATGCGAACGTGATGGGTCTTTCAAAAGACCTCAAACTCAAAAACAACGAATTCTCATGGCTGGCCACTGGCTTCTACCTGGCATACCTCATCGCCGAATTCCCAACGAGTACTCTCTGACCTCCCTCGCCCGCGATGTACCTGGCTGATCGTCAACAGATTATCTGCTTCACAAGCTACCGGTGGGGAGGTACTTGGGGGCGAACGTGGTGCTGTGGGGCATTGCTACAGCGTGCACCGCAGCGTGCCATGATTTCCGCTCGATTCTTGCTGCCCGCATCTTCTTGGGAATCTTCGAGGCGTGCATCGCGCCAAGCTTGATCCTCGTCACTCCTATGTGGTACACTAAATCCGAGCAGGCGCCACGCTTTGGGCTATGGTATTTCCGATCTCTATGTCTTTATTCGTTTCCCCAATTTCTAATCGCATCGTATCATGGGGTAGGTATTGCGGTCTTGGTATTGGCCAGATCCTCGGCGGAGCTATCTCCTTCGGCTTCCAGCATTTCACTCCCGCCAACGCTTCGATCGAAGGCTGGAGAATTATGTTCATTGCCCTCGGCATTGTCACCGTCTTAGTCGGAGTCGCTACATACCTGTACCTCCCCGATAGCCCGATGACGTCCGACTGGCTCACCCTGGACGAACGCGTCTTCGCAATTCGCCGCGTGGTGGAAAGGAACCAAACCGGCATCAGTAGCCGTCGATTCATTCCGAAGCATGTCGTCGAAGCTCTATTGGATCCACAGTTTTACTTGCTCTTTGTATTAACTGTGCTGGTCTGTCCAACCCTCCTTTTATCCAGCGGTTTGACGCTGACCGCGGGGATGTAGGTTTCCCTCTCCTCGGGGGTCATCTCCACTTACAGCGCAACCCTCATCCGTAACTTCGGATTCAGCCCGCCAACGTCGGCGCTCCTCAATATGCCATCTGGGGTCGTCTCGATCGTTGCCATCGTCGCCAGCGCTATCGCCATTGGCCGCACAAACAAGCGGTGGCTCTGGTCGATCGCGCTCGTGATCCCCGGGATCATCGGCGGAGGCCTAATGTCCTTCCTTCCGGTGGAGAACAAAGGCGGCTTGCTTGCCGCAATCTACCTTATTAACACTATCGTGGCAGTGTTGAATATCATCTACTCGTGGGCTGCATGCAACATTGCCGGCCACACCAAGAAGGTCGTCGTCAACACCTCCATCATGATAGCCTTCTCGCTCGGAAGTATTGTCAGTCCCATGAGTTTCCAGGCCAAAGACGCACCGCAGTATACCCCCTTGCCCGAACCTCTCCTTTCACTGAAACGCTGATGGAGACAGGTATATCCCCGCGAAAATGCTTGTACTCGCCTCGCAGGCAAGTGTCGCGCTCGTCGCGGTGCTATTGCGGCTGTGGTACGGCTACGAAAACGCACGGCGAGAGAGGAAGGCGCTTGCGGTGGGCGCTCTGCCGGAGAAGAGGGACCAGGCTTGGTTGAATCGTGAGTTTTTCCCTCGTCTGGGTACTTGCGGACGCGGTGCCAATAACCTGAACAGTTACGGATAAGGAGAATACAAAATTCCGGTACAAGTACTGAGCAGTGGACATGTTCTCTTGAATTGCTGGATACATTAAAGGCTACCTCCGTATATACCGCAAATAGCTGGAGGAAGACAGACTAGAGTACTGATTATATATTGGCGAATAACTACATACCTACACCGATCCACTCCTCATTCTTCAGCAAACGCTTTCTGGTAAATGGTATGTGCACACTTGCTCGCCCCCAAAGGAATCGGAAAATGAAGTAGGAATTACCGCCTCCTATCCACTGCACCCACGGTTTATCCCTCTCATGCCATTCGCGAATTCTCTGTGCGCCAGGGCGGATAGCAGCCTGCATCCGGAACCAGAAAACATATGCAGGGACAGCTGATGGGTGGGTAGTACAGCGTGCACCGCCGGGCAGATTGCCTATCACACGGTACGGCGATAAAACGTGGGCGCGTGACTATTTTTTACTCTCTCGTCTTCGACTGTACCGCTACGATTGACGGTTTATTGATAACAGTGTCCAGGTTGCACACGCGTGGTAGTATGAATTCTCTGCTGACTGTACGCGCACGAAGCAACTATCTAATGTCACTCTTTTGCGAAATCATCACAACGTAGCTTTTATTTGGAGACACAGACTCAAGCTAGGCTGGGTTTGCATCGTGCGGAGGGTTTAACGCCCCCTCTCAGAACTTTCGTCAGAATCCCCATGAGCCTCGAGAGCAAGTCTCATCAGGATCCAGCTCCAGCACACGTCCAGTCCGGCATCCCAAGACTTGATGTCCTTCTCTCGGTCTCTGATGCGCTTCTCGTTCTCGGAGATCTCGCTGGGATTCATGAAGGCGTACTTCTGACGGTCGCTCATGAGGCGGAGAACGTGAGCGTACCTAAGCTCGGCAAGAGTTTTCTTGGCACGACCGTGACGGTCGATCTGGTGGAATGTTGGCAGATGAACACAATAAGCGGGAGGTACTTACCAGCCAGCCGACTTCGTTGTACCACTCGTCGTTGCTCCAAGCGATATACTCAGCAGAGCAAGCACTCAAGATATCATCGGAAATGCCGCCAGACAGAGAGTCCCGCTCCAAGATAGAGCCTTCGGACGTGTCACCACAGCTTTGAGCCTCCCGGGAGCCCCCACCGGCGGAGTTGTCCTCATCTCCCCTGGGGCGGCTTGGGGCCAACCCCAACGGCAGCCGTGGATCGCGCTCCGCGACCTTCTTGGACAGGTCCTCCGCCGGACCCACCAAGCTTGAGATCTTCGGGAATGTACTGCGAACCAGATACAGGTCCTTCATATACGGAGTCTCTGGTTTCACAAGTTTGATGCCCGCCTTGAACTTCTTCGGCAGAGGCTCTTTGTTGTTGCCGCCGAGCCGCACCTCGATACCACGCTTCGAGATGGTACTTGTGTGAGGATCCAGACCATCGACATTGCGTCTGGTAAGGAAACCCCACTCGTCGGGGTCGTTGGCGATAAACGAGCCATCGTCACCGTCGCTGTCCCACTCGCAGGCGCTCGGAGACTGGTCGGAAGCGGCGACGACCCTAGGGCCGAAGATGGCGAATATGTCAGGACCACTCGGAGGCAAAAGGGGCGGGCCCGTAGGAGGGCCGAGACTGGGCCCTCTGGTGACAGCAGAGATCGGGGGGCCGCGATTGCCGTCGGTGGCTTTCTGAGCAGTACTGTTGACGTTGTAACGGATACCTGGAAGCTCATGCTTGGGTTGGAGATGAAGGGCCCCCTTGGGCTGGAGACCGAGAGCGCCTCCCGGAGCTCTTGAAGAAACCCGCATCTTGGACATACTAGCAGCAGTCCCGTGAGCGGAATCTGCCATGGACTATCCTCCAAGTTAGCAACGAAAGGTTTGATCGAAGGTGGAGATGAATTCTACGTACGTTCGAAACCAACTCTCTCAATACAAACTCCGAGTCATGATCCTCTAGCCGCGTCTTGCTGCTACCACTACCAGAGATAAACATTCTAGAAGGAAAGTTGTCGAACTCGTAATCGGGGTCGGTATGTATCGTCATCGTAGTGCCTGAGTTTGGTTGGAACCGAACAGCTCTCTTGGGTGGTGGCTGGTCGGGATGAAGTGGAAGGAGATCTGGCCTGACCTTTGAGATTGCTTGCTGCTGCGGTGGTGAGAGGCTTAACCCAATCACTGAAGTCGTGCGCTGGTGGGGTGAAGAGAAGGTGTCGGAACCGAAGGCGGCTGGGCTTAAAAGAACGGCAAACATCGAAGTTTAACAGTTTGCCGTTAAAAGAAGGTGACCTATTTTAACCCTACTCAAAATCAGCCCTAGCTGTGACCCTCGAACAAGGAAAAAATCTGTTGCGTCCCCCATCATCGGTCATGTCATTGTCATGAGATGTGGCTCGGGCGGGGCATGAGCGCATTCTGGGAGATGAGACCGATAGCGTCAACATACTGGCCTCTGGAATAGCCACAGAAACCGATAGGGCGTCCCGCGCTGGGACGCTCACTCTACACCGAATATACACCATATACCCGTCTACGCACATTGACAGCCATCAACAATTGTCTCGGTATTTGTTCACATGATGTCCGACAGTGTTTCCATGGTGGGATCCATAGATCTGTCGACAAACCAACAACGGCCTCCGATATACTGGAAATAGTTGTTTGACTCCAGACGACCAACTGTGTGTCGTCGACTCGTCGGACTAACCTGAGAGAAGTGTTAGCAGCCTATCAACATGAAGCTCTGCATTCTTTGTCCGTCCATCTTGTCCGCTCTGCTGTGCATATATGTACCTTGAAGGCCTCACCTCTCGCTCAGAAATTCTAACCGATATACTGTGCCGTGTCGCCGCCGTCCTATTTACAACACTTCGAGCAACTACGTAGAACGGGTGATCGGACGTGACTGGTGGTCGGGAATTACCGAACATTCAAAAGTCTCTGCGTCGAACCACTCACACTCATCCTGGCAGTGGTTTCCAATCCCATAAATAGTCCAACATCACCTGGTCGCGACACTCTCATCCCTTTTTCCAACAAAGCGAACTTTTACCAGCAGTCACACCGATCACTCACTGGACGATGCCGGCTCTGATAAGCTGTGGTTGCACGAACGTCAGCAAGCGCTGTGCCGCGTTCCGTCGTACGGGGGACTGCACGGACCCTGAAGCCGGCGAGGTGATGATTCCGTGCGGCCACTGGATCGCCGGGCCGTGCTGCGCTAAATGGTCGCGCAAGGTTCGCTGGGAGAGCAAGCGCTCGCCGCCAAAGCCGTGCGGCTGCACGGATTCTACCGGATCCGCTGGTCTCGCCACTTGGTTCTGGGAGCGCTTCGGTTATCTCGTCGATCATACGCTCTCGAAGCCGACGGCTGCCATGCTGCAGAAATACAGGAAGAAGAGGGACTTGAAGATTAGCGCGAGTGGTGGACGCTAACGGAATGTGGATTTCGGTTTGAAAGCGCGGGAGATCTCTTGGCTGGCTGGTGGTGTTTGGGTTTATGCTTTCAGGTTGTGTGGCAATTTATATCTCCTGACTATACCACTGCTAATCACGCATTCCAGGTTAACTATTTCATCACTGAACTGCTTCTCCTACCTCGCTGGCACGTGAATCCTCTGGCCACTATTACTGCAGCTAGAATACCTACCGATTTTAGCCACCCTGTGGGCCGGTACCGTCGACGTGTATAGTATTTTGTATGCTATCAGACCACTCGTCTTCACTAGATGCCAGGGAAGCTCCCTGCAGCATTGCTCGGTATATGCTCTTACTGTGGCGGCACAACGGTGGAAAGGAGTGGCACGGCGGATTGTACTCTACATGCCTATTCTTCACGATGGCTGCATCAACAGAATGTCACCCGTTTCAGCTGACGTAACAGTTAGGTTAATCTCCCGCTTCTCGTCGCGCTCATCGTGCCGTGGCCATGTTGACAGCACATTTAGAGGGAAGCTACTCTGCCATGCATTGCCACTCGTCTTGAACACCACTACAATACGAAAAAAAAACGGATGGTTTATCTGGCGAATATTCCACCGAGCCATCGCCCCCGTGTCCCGCAAAGCCGCTATATTCTTCTCCGTACAATTCAGATCAAATCAAACCAACTGACGAGCAAATAAGTAGAAAAAAATCATCGAACCCCAAACGGAACAAACCGTCCTCTTGTGCTGCCCGTGCCCGCAGCCTACTTGGGCACGGGCACTGCTGTTGATCTTCTCCTCCTAGCCTTCGGAGAGCTGGTGGGAATCCGGAGCGGGATGGTGATTGGGATACGACTAAAGACAGCAGGTGTGGTGGAATGAGGGGGAGGTGAGATAAAGTGAGGGCAGAGAGAGAACACCTTCTACTGTCTTGTAGCTAGCAAGGCTACCACCCGTACACCCGCGACACAACACCAACCTCGCCCGCATTTCGTTCGGCTTCCCGCCCTTGGTTCTTCTGGTCCTGCTCCGGCGCGTGCCGGAGAGGCGAACGCTCTTAGGCCTCTTCTTCCTCCTCCTGTCTCTAGCTGCCGGGTTTCCACTGTTCCTCGGCCTGGGAGCAGCCAGCGGAAAAACATCTCCACCAAAACTCTAGTTAATCATCAGACCTCTGACTTTCGTGATCGGCACCCGCCAGCCCAATCGTATCGCCGTCTCGTTTCTCCTACGCAGAAGGATTCGGGATTATCAATCGTACTACCAAGCTTTGAACCCACCTTCTGGTTCCATTCGTCGCTTCGCTGCAGAGAGGACACGAAGTCCTCCTTGCTCGATTCTGCCGTTTTCGGGAATCGTTCTTCTTCCACCCTCTAGGCCATCCCACAATGCAGTGCCGAACTTAAGCCCTATCCATCTACCTCTTCCACCCCCACAACCCTACTCCCCCCACGTCACGCGGGAACTTGTTTGACGGGGAAGATAGCGATCACTATGGTCGTTCGTCGGCATCCATACTCACAACGGAAGACATGTCGTCCACGAGCTCATTCGGGCAGCCGCAGTCCTCGACGATGGCGACGGTGCCCCGGGAGTTCTCGTGAGCCTTATGTACGAACAGAAGGTCGGCCTTCCCGTAGGGTACTCTCACCGTCATCTCGAGAAGTAGTCCACAGCTGTCTGGCATGACAGTAGATGCTTCACTGGTCGTACTTGGATTCAAGGTGATGTCTCCCGCCGTACTCCAAAGGTTGGTGATCTGGCTCGCAGATGACGGTGTACTTCGGAGTCGCTTCTTGCTGGCCCTTATGTGGCTAGAAGGGTCGAACGGACCACCGAGCCGACAAAGGTGATGTACAGTAAAGGGGCTTTGACTGGGATGGATATGGTTGAGCCTCTGAGGACCCCAAACTTCGACAGTGGAGATGGAGGGTGAAGCCGATACTAGGGTGTCATATCCTTCGAATCCTCTCATTGTCAGGCCGATGGGCCTTCAGCAAATTCCGAAAACAATCAAGGAATACCCTAGGCCTATTCTAGTGAAAGCCATCTAGGAAGCTTCGAGCAGTAACGCTAGTGGATTTGTGGACCGGTGCACTGAGTAATGAACTTTGTTTTCTTTCGGCAATCCAGTCGGAGGCCTTAAGTCATTTGAGTTTTGACAGCCGAGACGGGTTGAGAAGAACCATTGCAGCGGTGGAGAGTTCTGGTGGGGGCGAGCTAGTTTATTGCAAAGGAGGAGACTTGATGACAGTGTCCCATAGCTATAGGAAGGAGGTTGTACTGGCGCGAAAGTCAATTGAACCCTCGAGCAGCTTTTTGCCTATGTACATAATTCAGCGACAAACTGGTGATGGGTCGTTGGAAAGATGTACGTGCATACTGCCGAGCCCAACTTTTCTTTCCCTCTTATTCTCTTGCGCCTGAGCGTCGATATCTTGCTGGCTGCAACAAGCCGACGGACCAAGATGGAGTCGGTTCGCGACTCCGCTTCTCCGCACTTTACCGCCGGCCAATAGGGAGAAAGCACCCGTTGAAGCCTCTATCTATGTACTGGCTCGATATCATCGGTACCATTTGGTACCAAGTGACCACCGACATCAGGAAATGGGGATTACGCATCTCCGATATGCATACGTAATGAGTCGTTCCACCCACCCGCCCACAAACACAGGTCATCTCGATCGATGATTTGTGTTGTGCAGCTCCACTGTCTCTGGTACTCCGCGGCACCGGGAATCCATCGCATCACAGCAATTTGTGATATGAATTTGCGGCTGCACCGCGCTGGGAATCCCTGGAGTGGGTAGCTAACTCCCGCCCAGCGCCAAATAAGCAAATACACGGTTTTTGGCGCATGCTGCATGCAGACATCAGCGAATCATGTCCCGCAAGTCTGTCGGTAGCGAGCGGAGTGCGGAATGCGATGGGGTACGGCGTGGGGCTGCAGATTCGTAGGTACCGGGCCGTAGAGACGCTAAGCGTTGATGGTTCGCCATGGAGAATCGCTTTTCACCCCGCTTCTCCTACGGCTCGGGGGGGGCGGGTGTATTTCAGCGCTGGCGGGAACTGATGGGAGCCCTGGCGGGTAGTTGCGCAGCGGGCGGGGCGCAAAAGACGCAGTCCCCGATGCACCGAGAGGGCATGCATGCATCCCGCATGACCAGATGATTCACCCCCGCTCTTTGGCGACGACGGACTAATGAGCGGGCACTAGTGCTCAGTGTTCACGGAAAATTCCGACCTTTGTGAGGAGTCGTCTGGACAGATGTGGGGGGGTGGGGTGTCATTCAAGCTCCGTCCCAAATTCCGGATGCTAACCTAACCTGCTGTATCGCGTGGGAGGTAGGGAGGGGTGGGCTAGCAGCCCATGCGAGATATAGATACCCCGCCAGTGGGCCGGGCGAGTACCCTCTTAGTACGTATGGCCACCGATTTGTGTGCGGGGTTCGGACATTGGTACGTATTACCCGTTTCAGTTCTTGTTCAGGCCGTAAACTAGAGAGCGCCATATAAGCCGACCTTGTCCCCAGACTTCGTGGATGCGGATCCGCTTCCATCTTACTCCGATCCAACTCCGCCTGCCCCGGCACCAATAGCACAAAATGGCACCCGTCGAAGTCCCAGTCGAACGGCCTGTCACGTCCATCACCCACATCGTCATCTTCAAGCTGCCGGACCGTTTCTCGGCCGAGGAGGAAGCGACGGTCCGCGCCCTCCTCCCTCTGCCCGCCCGCCCCCGCCCACCCTCACCATCATTCCGCCGCACTGACACCCCGTGACAGCTGATGGCAAATTTCCACTCGTCCAAAGACGTCTGCCGCAAGCCCGACGGCAGGGCGTACCTGCTCGAGGTTAGCGGCGGGCGCGACGTCAGTCCAGTCAAATTTCCTGTACCATCTCCCCTCCCTCTCTGCCTCCCAATACCCTCCCACCCTAGACTCACGACGAGGGACAGTATCACCAAGGCTTCACCCACGGCTTCGTGGTGAAGTTTGCCAGCATCGAGGATAGAGACTACTACTACGAGCAGGACCCCGCGCACCAGAAGATCAAGAGTGGCGCCAGAGCGTGGTTCCCCATCGAGGATATGGTCGTTGTCGAGTATTTGAATCGGGATTGACGGAGTGAAGGGATGTGGTGATTATCTCCGGTCTAGAGTATTTGTTGGTTCTGTTGCCTGCATATGCGTATAGCTAGTTGATTATTTTCCACAATGGAAACGGCCCATAATAGGAATGGATTTCATCTCTCGTACAGTGTGCTATGAACTTGGCGGTTAGGTATGTAGCAATCAGCTCGGTGCGAGAAATAGACGTAGTCGGGATGGAAGAGACCACCATACCTCTCTTCGAAATGCAGCTGTGCGAAGCATTGCCGACGCCGCGCTTGGTTGAGAGTGTTTGCCTGCGTCGAATGGGAATCTCCGCACGTAGCTAGAGCTAGGCCACCAGCTGGTAGATAGGCGCAAGAGCGGGTGGTGTTTTGCACCGGTGAGACGCCCCGCTAAGGGGTCCTCTCACGTCTGCTGTTTCTCAGGATGAGTGATTGACGCCGGGAGTCATGAGACGCGTTGCCCTTCGGAGTCGAACGATCTCCCACAGCCCCCTGCCCCGAAGAATCCTGCTTGGTGACCGGCAAGAGTGATAGGATCGCTAGTTCTACGCGGTTAGCCACCTCCCACGAAAACTCGGGCTACTTCCGTCCGCCTGTTGCAGCGGAACGACAACAGTACGGCGGTGGGCTCGCTGTGTCTTGTTAAATCGCTTCTTCTCCTTCGGCCCAGGGGAATTGACTGCGCGGGGCCCGGTGGCGTAGGTACCACCTCCCGTCTCCGGCGATCCACCGTGCATATAAGCCCGCCGAACACAGCTTCGTCCAAGCACCTTCTATTTCTTGGGACAGGCCTGGGCGGAGGGCGAAGGGGAGCTTGCAACGTGCTGCCACCGCGCGGACTGCGGACAGGAAAACCGGGCAAAATGTACGCCGCCATGATCTATATAGGTCGAATGCGAGTATGAAAAAACAAAAAACAGCTTCGTCCAAGCGTTGCTGATGACAGGTATCCTGGACGGTCTCCATGATATGCGAGGCAATGATCCATCCGTCTCTTCTTTGTTTTTTGTCATTACGCCATGAGTCACTCCTTGGAATATGAAACCCAGACAGTGCGTATCTCTAGCTAGGTCGCATTCTAGCAATGAATAAACGAAAAAACTCCCTCAAAGATAGAACGACAAATCCATCACGTGATTCGAGTGATCCCGTGTGCACGGCTTTCTCGTTGGCGGGTTTAACACGCTTTGTTTATTCGGATTGGCTGCATGAGTAAGTACATAGGAAGAAACAGGATTACTGCTAGACAGCCGCTTGCTATTACTATCTCTCTCGTAAAAGCAAAACCCCCACAAATGTAGAGCTAAGCACCTAACTGAAACAAAATCACATTCCTATTGTCGTCACAAAGCTAACAGTATCGCATCGTAAGAATCCACCGTAAAACTGCATTGTAAAATCCGCATTGCATTGCAAAAGCCCAGCCAAGCACCTCATGTAAAAACCCCAACGAAGTGTCCCTTGTTCGTGCGATGTAGCAAGCCGCAAGGGCGATCAGATCATCGGCACGGGAGAGTGGACATGGCCGACATGTTCAGCGCCTTCATGACCGTTTCTTCCACTGTTTTCGGCATCGCTAGGAGCGCCAGTCGGAAGTCTGCCGCCACCGGTACCAGTCGGAAGACGGCCACCGTTTTCACCACCACCGCTACCATGAGCAGTGCCAGTCGGAAGATCCTTACCCGTGTAAATGGTCGGAAAGGCGTCCTCGTCCTTGTAGCCACCACCGCCACCCTGCTCCGGCGGCTTGTACGACTGCCACGGTCCGTGGATGGCCGGATTCCAGCGCATCAGGCCGGCCTCCGGGGAGAGCCTGGCGATCTTCTCCTCGATCTGTTTCGGGTAGTCCTGGCTATTCTAGTTGTCAGCAATTCTCCCTTCTCATGCGAGAGGGAAGGGGAGTTACCGGTAGATATCGATCCCGCCAATGACGGTAAGAGTGCCAAGGACGACTAGGAAGATGGGCAGCCAGTATCCTTCGACGCAGATCCAGACGATCCATGAAAGCGGGGGGCGAGCGAAAACCCAGCGGAGCGCGCGCTCGACGACGTTGTCTTCGTCCTGGTAGCGGTTGGCTTCGTACTCGATCGTGCGCCTCCTGTACTCGGCGATGGGCGGAGACTCGACGTACTGGACGTACGGACGAGCCGGAGCGACGGCGGGGGGATGACCTTCGGCATCGCGGGTGTAGGGGCGGCGCGCGATGACGTCGCTCTCTTCGAGTTCCTCGCGGAATTGCTGGCGGGCGTTGGGCGGAGGCGCGCTCCGGGAGCGAACGGAAGCGGAGCCCTGCGAGCGGATAGAAGCTGAGCTCTGGGAGCGGACGGAAGTCCGGCGCTGCGCCGCGTGTTTTCTCGTGTGTGACAGCATTTCGGTGAGGCGGTTGCGGCGAACGATGTCGTCGGTAGATGGTAGGGTGGTGGTCGACGTGATACTCGGCGCCGGGGTCTTGAACGGATTCTCGGCCTCGGCAGTGCTTACCGTCTCGGGACCCGACCGGCACGACGGAGCCGGGGTCGTGAACGGGTTTTCCACCTCGTCACTCGGCGGCATTTCCATCAACGCGCCCGCAAGAGGGTCGTTGCCGAGTGCGACCGGCATCCGAACACTGCATGCCGAGTGAGAGGTGGTGCCGCCCTCCCACCGCACTCCTTCCGGACTCCGTAACTCTTCGCCTTCGAAAAGCCGACTGGGGATTTTGACGCGGCGCCTCACCTCATCGCGGTTTGGGCGCAAGAAAGCTGGCTCTGGTCTGTTCATGGTCGCTGGCGGCGGGGGCGGTGGTGATGAAGATGTACGGAAGAGATGATAATGGAAGAGATGGGGATGGGGAAAGGGATGGGGATAAAGGAGTGGGAGAGGGCTAGAAGGGTGAGGGCATGTCTACGGGCTTGCCTCTTCGTACTACTGTCTCGTGGCCCGGCGCCGTGAAAACTGATCATCTACTACAGCAATGTCCACGCAATATGTATCACATGGAAAAGCTGTCTTCTCAAGCACAAGAACAAACATATATCTCCTCATTGGAATTTGATTTGTTTACTTCCGTCGAGATTCAGTGTGGGGCTCGGCGGCCGCCCAATGTTGCAAGTTTTGCATTGTTCTGCCGTCTCGGCCATGCGTGATGGCGTCACAGGTATCGTTGTCTCTCATCTGCAACACTTCCGTGCTACTGTCAGCAACCAGTTTCTACCGTGCGAGGCTACACCGTGAAAAGAAGGGAATGGCGTACGCAGCGGGGCAGTGGAACCGCCGCGTGATGTCCGCTGGGGAGGGAGTAGAGCAATAGTTACTCACGGAAAAAAAACTTGTAAGAGCAGATCTTCGGCGGGGGATGCCGTCGGTTGCTGGTGGGGTGGCGGTCGACAAGACGCTCGGCGATGGGGTAGAAGCTCTCGGCCCAGTCACTGGTTGTTACCGACTCGACACCAGACCTACACGACGGAACCAAATCTTGGCTGGAGTTTTCACCTCGTTGCTCAGCGCAATCCAGCGCGCCCGCAAGAGGGTCGTTGCCGAGTGCGACCGGCATCCGAACACTGCATGCCGAGTGAGAGGTGGTGCCACCCTCCGACCGCACTCCTTCCGGACTCCGTAACTCCTCGACTTCGAAGAGCCGACTGGGGATTTTGGCGCAAGAAAGCTGGCTCTGGTCTGTTCATGGTCGCTGGTGTCGGGGGCGGTGGCGATGAAGATGGTGCGGAAGAGATGATGGAAGAGATGCGGATGGAAGAAGAGATGAGGATGGAGGATGATGACTGAGAGGAGCCGACGGAAGCGGCCTCGGTATATCTACGCACGGGGCTAGCTCTTATCCCACTGCAAGTCAATACAAGTGGATATAGGGGAGATTGTGATGAGCTCACGACACAAGATAAGACTTACGGCCACTTTGGGAGATTAACTCCCTGTAGCTGTGGGGGGGGGGGGGGGGGGGCGGGGGCCCAAACCCCCGCCCCCCACGCCGCGCCCCCCGCCCCCCCGCCCCCCCCCCCCCCCGGCCCGGCCGCGCCGCCCCCCCCCCCCCGCCCCCCCCCACAATGGCCTACCCCCGAGGCCCGCAGGCCGGATTGGTCTCTCACACCAATCCATGGGGATGGGGGGTGGAGGTGAAGGTACAGAACCTCTACGAAAAGATATACTGCGTCAGAAATCTATAGTGGCAACAGATCGTAGTCAAAGGAATGGGGTACGCCACCTTCGCCGTTGGCGGCCACGTAGTAGCTGGCAGAATCCAGTTTATTGCCGTAGTACCAGGTCTTGATATCTCCCGTGGTGCAGTTATGGTAGAGAATGATATGGGCGGTATTCGACCCCAGTCTGTGGTGCTGTGTGCTACCAGTAATTGGATAAGGGAGTATGGTGTCCTAGTGGACGGAAGGGTTGGAACTTGGTATCCGGGGGAAAAAAGGGATATGAAGAGGAGAGGAAGAGGAGGGGAAGCGAAGGAGGGAAGAGAACGGATGAAGGAAAGAAGAGAGCGGAAAAGGCGGCAAGGAGGTTCTGCAGTCTTGGCACGACCATCCAGGTATTCTCAAGCCCTATGTAGTAAGCGCGAGGCACTATCCACCGTTCATTGCAAACAACGAATATCGATGCGGAAGAGTGTGGCTTCAAGGGCGTTTGTGCTCCGTAAACGTCACAAGTAGACTCCGTTCGTATCCCGGGTAGAGTAGATCCACATCGATGAAAGATGCACAACAGATTTGTCTTCAGTTTCAGGGTGTTGGTTGCAGACGATTGTCGTGCAATACTTCAAGTACTTTGATCAACCCCAATGTCGCTCTGAGTTGTTAGGCTCGCTACATCACTACCTACTCTCGAATGGTTCGCTGTCCTTTTACACAGTGGATGGCAGAGACTGGACTGTCTGCAGACGTCCACATAACCTTTCGAACCCCTAGTTAACCCGAAATGATCAGTCGTACCTCGGCCAACAACGCGACGATTCCGTGGATATACATACAACCCAGTAATTCATCGTCTGTTTTCACATCGCTTTTATAACTGCTACGGATTGTCCATTAGCAAGCAGCTTTCTTCGTAGTTTAGCCAGATATACATTGTTAAAATAGTGTAGGTGTTACACATTGTTAAAATAGTTTTGGTGTTACACAAATGCACGAGGCACGTGACCTATGCTAGCCAGATCTGGCCTGTTTTCCTTGGCGTGCTAGTAGGGGCTTGGTGCCAACCGCAAGTTCTTAGAATCTGAGCTTGAACTTTCTGAAGAATAGTTAAAAACTTCCTTTTCGACTCGACATCCCGTAAAGTGACAGTAGGTAGCCCACTGATAATAGAGATAGCTGCGTTGGGTACTGTGGACGACACCGATAGCAAGAATTTTCCCGCTCAGCGCCGAACAAGATCCCGCGGCTTGACGTCGATCTTCAGCCATCAAGCCAAATCTGATCCTGAAGCTGATCTCCACTTGAGTCTTGTCATTACCGCCAAGCTGCAACCTGCAACGTGGACCGAATGTGTGAGTGTGGTGAACTACGTTCTCGGGCCTTGCATGCATTGCAGGAACACGACCAAGATGTAAATTGTAACCATGCCTCTGCCTGTCTATGACTCTGCGAAATCCTTGGGCTCTTGTCCGCGTGGATGCGCAAATACGATATGCGCTGCCGTATCTCGAGGGACGAGGCTTGGGCTTCCTCAACTATCCCTTTCTTCTTAATATCTGCCTCTCACCCCTCTCGCGCCCTCTCTTCCCGCTCTCCTCCTCTAATTACGGCCCCCAGCTCATAGCCCTCCTTCGCCATACAAGGGCCTGTCCTCAGGCATGACACGGAATGCCGTTGCAGTTAGCCGCAAGTGGCTACAGCGCTGATGGACGTCAGCTGGGCCTACGCTCTTGAACCGCCGGAGGCCATGGGCGAGCATCACGTTTCGATTCTCCGTGCGGCCTCCGTTCGACAACGCAGCGGCGTTAGCAGTCATCTCCGTACACATGCTTACACCTAGGACTTAGCTGACTAGTTCATCCCAACCGTGAGCCTCGTTCGCATCTCCATCATCACCAGCGGCTATACTTCGGATCACCTCGGTTTCTCGGTAGTCTCCGCTGTCTTTGTTGTTGGAATATAGAGGTGAAGATAGTGGAAGATTGAGATACACCGTCGTGCGTAGAACATTATCTCCATTTACAAGGGGCTCAGGGATTCGTCAGGAGACTCGACGGAAGTCTGCCCTCCGAGACTGCTCGAAGACTCAAGGAGCCGCTATCTCTAGGCAACCATCGTTTGGCAATTGTAGCCACGAGTGGCTCGAGATCGGTCGACCACTTTCCGCCTCAGCTCATCGTTGAATGTCGCAGGAGTCGAGCCTGGATCGCGGTCTTGGCCCATCTGCCTGCCAATTCTCAGCCGTGCTGTGTTGGAAAGGTAGCGATGAGGAACATACCTGGCGAGGGAAGAGAAGAGGAGAGGAGGCAAGAGGTTGAGCGGTTGGGCGTTGGGGACGAGGAACAACCGCACAGCTTCCTTCCCACTCCCTCTTCATGGCCTCTGCGGAAGAGGAGCGGGCGGTGTGGGGGCTGTTTCCTTTGTTTTTTCTTTTTCTTCTTTGGACCTGGCGGAGGGCGGAGGGCAAAGAAGAGCTTGCAACGAGCCGCCTTCGCGCAGAATGCAGACAGTTTATACATAGGTACATCACCATGATCTACGGAGCTTGCAACGAGCCGCCACCGCGCGGACTGCGGACAGGAAAACCGGACAAAATGTACGCCGCCATGATCTACATAGGTCGAACGCGAGTATGATTAAACAAAAAAATCACCATGATCTACATACTTTCTAGGCCGCATGCGGTTAATGATTAAACAAAAAAAGAAAATCTCGGGCTCCCAGAGCAGTAGACCTCCACGCAATCGTGTCCTCAACAAACCCTAAGGCGCAAACGACAAATCCAAAACCACACCGGTAGATATACAATCTCTCGGCGAACAACACCCCAACATCACACAACTTACATCTGGCATACCCGTCAGCGCCGTCCATCTCGAGATCAACGTCGATGATATCCACGTGCTTGGCAGCACGGCGGACACCCCTCTCCTGAGCGCGGACAGAGCCCCGGTAAACATTCACTCGGTGTAGATTAGAGTAATCAAGCCAACGATATAGCTGATTAAAAGGAAGGTATTGATCACATCCATGTCCTTGACGGCGGTGACATCCTCGCAGCCTCAAAGAGTGGCTTGTCCGATGGTTTCCTTCCGGTAGCTGGGGCTAGTGCCGTCGAGCCCAGTGAGCTGGGAGAAGAGGGAGAGGTGGTGACGCCCTCCGACGGCATATCTTCCAGTTTCCATAGTTCCTCGACGTTGAAAAGAGGACTGAGGATTTTGGCGTGGTGCCTCGCCTCGCCGCGCTTTGGTGAAAGATAACTGGCTCTGGTGGATTTATATTCGCTGATGTCGGGGTGGTGGCTGTGAGGATAGAGCGGAAGAGGCGAGGATGGAGGAGATTAGTCGGCGGGAACGGCTACGCATGGGACCAGCTACTGTTCCACTGCAAGTCAATATGAGTGGATACAAGGGAAATCGTGAGGAGTTCACGATACAAGAGAAGACTTACGGTCCCTTTTGGGGGTTACCCCCTGCAGCGGCGGGGGAGGCATAACTGCCTACTCCCTCGGCAACGCAGACCAAATTGGTCTCTCACACCAATCTATAGAGGAGGGGTGGAGGTGGAGGTCAGAACCTCTACGAGGAGATTCGCTTCGTCAGAAAATCTATAAAAGCAAACAGATTGTAGTCAAAGGAATGACGTACACCACCTTCGTCGTTGGCGGCCACGTATTAGCCGGCGGAGTACAGTTTAGTTATTGCCGCAGCACCAGGTCTTGGTATCTCCCGTGGGGAATTATTGTGGTAGAGAATGCTATGGGCGGTGTACGGCTCTGGCCTGTTGGTGCTGTGTGCTACTGGTTGTCGGATGATGGAGTATGCGATCGTTGTGACCGGAAGGAAGATGGGGAAACGAGTTAGCGCTTAGTGGCCGGAGAGAAAATGGTGTGAAGGGAAGGGCAAGAAGGGAGGAAGTGAAGGAAGAGGAGTGGATGAAAGAAAGAAGAGAGCGACAGAGACGGCGAGGAGGTTCTGTGTTGTCTTGACACCACCATCCAGGCATTCTCTTGACCTAGTTGGTGCAAGTTTGTTGCAAACACCGGGTAATCCCGGGGCACCATGTGGATTCAAGGGTTCGGAAGGGATTTATGATCTGTAAGCGTCACGAGTAGACTCCTTCCGACCCGAATTTGCATGTTGGCTAGACTCATGATAGATCCACATCAATGAAAGTCTTGCAACAGATTTTTCTCTCAGTTCAGAGTAGTTATGTAGTTGTATGGTTGCAAGACACAACACCGTTGTCAGCAATACTTCAGATACTTTGATCAACTCCTCTGTCGTCCTGGGTTGTGAGGCTCGCTGTATCGCTACCTTCTCTGGAATCGCCGCTAGTAGTACTTCTGCAGCGTTGTATAATGCGCTTCGACGTCCGGAGGCCTGTTTGCTGACATCCACATAACCTTTCGGGACTACAAGTTAACCCAGCCTACGATCCGTGAGCGCTATGTCTAGAAACCCAGTCCGCACAGGACCACTACCCCGCGGCGATACAACCTCGATCGCGATTTACTTTTCCTAGCTACTACATAGCCCATCTGACAAGCAGCCCTCTGTAGTGCAGTCGGGATAGCACTGCTTGTTAGCTAGCGTAGTCTACTGATACAAGCGGCAGTCGCGTCGGGCATTGGGACGACTTCTCCCTTTCCATCACCGATAGCAATTTCCCCGCTCAGATAACCGAATGACAAGATCCCGCTCGCCGCCTACCTCTAACCCTTAAGCAAAATCGGGCATGAAGTTGATCCCCACCTGTACCTTGTCACCACCGCCAACCTCCAATGTGACGGAATGTGTGAGCGTGATGAACGGTGGTCCTAGGCCTTGCATGCGCTGCGGGCCAAATGTAAATTGTAACCACCAGACGTGTGACTGCGAGATCCTTGGGCTCTTATCCCCGTAGATACGCGCTTACGTTATGCACCGCCGTATCCCGAGAGACGAGGTTTGAGCATCCTCCTCTATCCCCTTCTCGTAGCCTCCGCCTCTCATCCCTCTCCCGCTCTCTCTTCCAGTTCTCCTTTACGGCCCCCAGCTCACAGCCCTCCTTCGCCATTCAAGGGCCCGTCCTCAGGCATGACACGGAATGCCGTTGTAGCCGCAAGTCGCTCGCGGACAATTCTGATGGATGCCAGCGAGCCTACTCTCTTGAACCGCGGGCGGCCACGGGCGAGCATCACGTTTCGATTCACCGTGGACGGCGCAGCGGCGTTAGCAGTCACCTCCGTACACGTGCCTGCATCCCGGGACTTATCCGACTGGCTCATCCCAGCCGTGAGCCTCGTTCACATCTCCATCATCGCCAGTGGCTATTCTTCGGATCACCTCGGTTTCTCCGTAGTCCCCACTGTCTTTGTAGCCGCGAGTGGCTCTCAAACATCCAATGATCTGCAATCGCTGCGCCGCTGATGGCCGCGGGTATGGCAGACGGTCGGCTCGAGATCGGTCGACCACTTTCGGCCTTAGCTTATCGTTGAATGTCGCAGAAGCGGAGCCTAGATCGCGGTCTTGGCCCGTCTTCCTGTTAATTCTCAGCCGTGATGTGTTAGAAAGTAACGACGAGGAACATACCTAGCGAAGGAATTATGGATGTCGCGCAAAACAGATAATTATCTAATTAGCAACGGAAAGTCCCTGTGAGGGTGACGTAGTCATATGTAAGAGCCCACTGTGCCGGTTTGATTATCATTCTGACGATAGGCCTTCGACCGACGTGTCATACTTTGTAGTTGCCAGTGATGTAGCTGCAACTCCACTCCCGAATACTAATACTACATAAAGTACATAATAAAAGAGAAGCTGAGTTTGGTTAGCAGACGGACAGAAATCTGTTGCAGAAGCAGCCGATGTACATGCATATAAAATCTCGAAATTCAATCTGAAGAGAATCCCCCACCATGATACCCACAAAGCATATCTGGGCTCAGGCTTCTCACATTAACCTGCGCGTCTCTCACTCTCCGGGGTTACCCTCTCCTACCGGCTCATCACGAGTTCATCCTTATATAATGACTATTGTCTCTCTTGACTACGTACTCCGTACAGACATGATACCGAGTAAACTATTACCGACGAGCATTGCTCTAACGTATTAGGTAGGCTGGTTAATCTTGTGCTAATTACGCATGGGTGATAATAGAATGTATAAGCCACGGCGATGGGAGTGTTGAATGGAACGTGTGAGGGCCCTCCCCGTGGTATCGTCCTCGCGCGTTCTGGAGAAGCGGACTCCCAGACAGCGATACCGGGTGGCTCCAAATAATTCGGACGACGATGTAGAAAGACGGCTGGCCACTGCTACGATAATACTTGGCCGAGGCGGTTTTCTGGTAGAGTTAAAACCACAACGTAATGGAAGAGACGGGCAGGGCGTCCGGCCGAAAGATTAGATGTGCAGAGGAACATGAGTTCGGTGATTTCACGTTCGAAAGACTCGATGTTTAGATCAACCATCCATTTTTTGGGAGCTATGGGGAAAGTGGCAATAGAAGATGGATTGACCGGGTTTCGGATGGCCCTGTTCTGTGTCGTCAGCACCTGTGGGCAGCGGAAACGATCTGGCAAACATACGTTTGGAAAACCACAGCGACCACAAGTTACTCGGCGTTCTTGCGCTCATGCGATCGGCATTTCTGCCAACGTCGCACAGCTTGCACTTGGCATATCACCGGCGTAGTCCATCTCGAGATCGAGGTCGGTGATATCCACGCGCCTGGCGGCACGGTGGACACCCCTTTCCTGAGCGCGGACGGAGCCCCAGTAAAACATCCACTCGGAGTAGACGAGAGTAATCAAGCCAACGATATAGCTGATTAAAAGAAATATGTTGATCGCATCCAAGTCCTTGGCGGCGATGCCACCCTTGCAACCATAAAGGGTGGCTTGTCCGACGATTTCCTTCTGGCAGTCGAGGGCAGCGCAGTCGAGCTCAGCGGACTGGCGGTAGAGTATGTCCAGGAGGGCAACTAGGAGAAGAAGGTAGACGTGAATGCCGAAGCAAGAGGCGTAGAATGAGGCACTGAGTCTGGGGCGGTTTGTCTGCATCTTGGTAGTTGTTGGTGTTGTGTCGTGAGAAGGATGAGGGTAAGTGTGGATGGGGGTAAGTGTGGACGGAAAGATGATGTAGGAGAAGAGAGGTTTGGTTGTGTTCCTTTGGCTGTGACCACTGTAGCTTCTATCGTTGTTGTTTGGTGACGGCCCGGCATCGTGGCCAGGTGTGAGAGCAGTCACGATACTCATAACGCTCCGCGGCGACGGGCACCAACTAGGGCGAGGGCGAGGGCGACTAACAAGAGAGTGCATACTTTGAGACTACAAGTTTCGATCCCCATGATGGCTTGCAGCGATGGCAGCACCGAGCGGCGGGCGGCGGACAATAGTGTCTATAGTCTTGCGGGCCGGTGCTCTGTATGGGCTGCGGGGAAGGACTTACTGGCGAAATCTGCTTAAGCCAGGTGAGACTGGATGGCGGAGAGATGGCGAAGAGGTGACGGAGGGATGACGGAAGCGGCGGAAACTCCGACACTCCTGGGCGGGATGGCCATGGGTACTCAGACGAATTGAAAGACTCGATCATCAGGACTTGCGGGTTGAAAGCATGGTCCGAACACCTTCAAATAGGTACAGGAGAACATCAACCGCGCCGACAAAGTTGTGCCCACGTAGCCACACACTACAAAGGCGACTCGCCAGCGCAGGCTCAACGGTGTGCAGCCACAGCTATCTGATAGTTTTGGTGGTACGTAGCTCGGGCCAAGCGTGAGGATAACTGAGGGTGATGTGCCGAATTTCGGGCTTCGTAGTCACGCTCATGGCTGCCCCGTCTCAAGAACGAAGCCACTTTGTATTCCATAGCGCGTGCCTGCGGGAGGCGAGAGCGTTCGATACAAAATAGGTAGTAAGATTGCCCACACTGCGAAGCTCACAATGTATGTACCTAGTCTACCGCAACCGCGCCGCGCCGCGAATCGTCGTGAGAGTTCTCACTACGCACTGCCAATCTTAACATCCACCCAAACGGGCCGATGATCACTCGCTAGCGCTGAATTGTCGCGCCAATTCTCTCCGACTCGATACCTCAAGGCCTTCCAGCTATTCCCCGCGGCCATGACGAAGTCGATCCGTTTGAGATCCATATCTTCCTGCACAGCGAAGTCGGTGAAGGTAGCATGGTGTCCACTACGTCCCAACGGCGGCGTTGCTTGCGCCACATCCGTGAACACGAACCCGGCGTCTTCGTCGCCGACGGGGAACCGATCCATGAACGACGACGGGAGGGCAACGGGTGGAAGCTGTCCGGTCATGATCTTGTATCCGCTGCTGTCGGCGCCGCTGGACGGCGAATTGAAGTCGCCGAGGATAAACACGGGCCCGTGCTTGCGAACCGAAGCGCTCCGCCGTAGGAGTAGCGATGCGGAAAGCTGTCGTTGCGGATCCGATTGCTCGTCCCAATGAGTGCACACGACAGTAAACATCTGCCCGCCGTCCTTCAGCCTCATCAGCGCGAACGTAGCGGTTCGCGTGCTACCGGCGCCGGGGAACTTGCTCGGCGTGAACGGTGTCTCGGAGAGCCATATCTTGCGTTCCCATCAGCCTTCTCCAGTACCCTTCATGACGGGAGTGCAACCCATACCGTGTCCCACTCAATAATCTCCACCACGCCGACTTGAAAGAACACGGCCTCAAACTCGCCAGAGATCTTGCCATCCTCCCTACCAACCCCAACCCAGCTGTACTCGTCTCCCAAGAGGGTGGCGAGATCCTGAACCTGCCGTGATAGCGCCTCCTGGACACAGATGATAGCGGGCGCGCCGAACAGGATGTCGCGGGCGACGGATACGCGACGCGTTGACCAGGGTTGCTCGTGGGGCGGCTGGTAGAACTGCACTTCGTCGTCTGCGGGGATCGTTGTCGGCAGGGAATCGAGAGTCGTCGAGAGCGGGATCGAGTCCGGGATGGCGTCGTAGCGGAGGTTCCACGTCAGGAAGCGAATCGGTACGGAATTTTTTATGATGCTCGAGGCCGCGGCGGCGATTCGCATTTTGGAAGGTGTTTGCGTAACGTTCTCTTCGACTTCGACACGTGTGCGAAACGGGAGGACGAAAGAGGCTCAAGTGACGTTGTTGTGAGAGTCGGACATTTAGACGAGGTCGCGTGACAAGTGTGGAGCTTGAAAACAACCCCCATCGCCAACCATTACTCCATCACCCAACATAGAAAAGAATTTATTTTTGAGAACACCGCGGCATAGAGTAACATGTTTAGAACATCTCAGCATTCTCCAATTTCGATTTGGGCTGGTTGTGGTGGCGCTATTAGACTTTGAAAAGGTCAACTTTTGTCAGGCAGCGGCCGGTTGCATACTATATTAGGAAGTCCGAGTGACAGCTATGATCCAACTCATCCACGTACACAAAAATCTGCCGGTATTCCCTCCTGTGTGACTTGTACTGCTTTTCCGCAAACTCCCTCTGGTCCTTTGAGAACCAATTTATATATGCCATCAGCCATCTCTTACTGCGGTCGGCAAACCGTCGTATCGTCTTCAAATGTTGACTGAAGTTCTGGCGTTCCTGTTGCTGCTGAGCCATCTTCTTCTTAGCATGATAGCGAGAATGTTTCGAGCTGCCGACTGAATTCTTGTGATAGCTGGTAGCTGTCTCTCTGCCGCTCTCCAGCCACCTCTAGGCTGGCCCACAAAGTCACCCTCAGGCTCGCTCATCTCAATCTCCTCCGAATCGCTAGAAGATCCTCTCTTGCTATGCTAGTGGATAGTGCGCCGTCGGAAGATGCACTATCAGGTATCTCCCCGCTTCATTACTCTCCTCCAAAGTCCGCTTCAATTTCTTAGCCTTTACTGAATTCCTTCCAGCCTGCTGTGGGGCCGGTGGACGCTTTGTTGGTCGTGGTATGGATTGAAATGAGCTAGCACGGTATCAGCTATACGGCAATCACACCGATCCTGGAGTAACACGACAAACACACCAAAGACGCCGGAGGAACTGTTTATGATGATCGGAAGGACGTGTACTGTTGCAGCTCAAAGAATTGTGGGAGCTTTGAGAAAGTTGTAGATGAATCAAGGGGATCACTCGAGCTTAGTCACCAATTTTCGAAATTGCGACTTTGCCAAGAAATGCCAAGAAATGCCAAGGCGCTACCTCGTCTATCTATTTAAGTGTCCGGCGCCCGACTTTTCTGCCGAATTCCGAATTGCGGGGAACCCTGTTGCACTACATACATACATGTGTAGAGTAGATAGGTGTGGGAGGGAGGGGGCGGCGGTGGCCAGTCGAAGCGGGGCGACGAGACAGTAACAGCATATTGATACATACATGCATTGATACCTACATATTGTGGGAGGCATTAAGTTCTGTTGGGGATTAGTCACCCAATTCTGTGTAACTACTGTATTTAGCGAGTTGCGGAGCGGGGTTCGTACCGCATCCTGTACTCTACATCATGCCGGGAGACCACCATGGAGGCACTGAGTTCCGATCCAATGGTTTGCAGAACCAGCCCAAGCGCGACGAACACAGCTACCTTGCATACCGCAGATATCCGTGGCAGCATTGGCGTGAGAGGCCATCTGGGCGCAAGTCTTGCCCTCACGGGTCTAGCTGCACCAGCTGTCGCCAGTTTTCAAGAGCTTCCTAGAGTTCTCCAGGACGAGCCCATGGAATGGCGAGGAGCGCTGGCAAGTCTCACAGAAGAGTTTCTGGGAGGGTTGGCCGGTGAGACGGGTGGGGGCCGAGACAATCGGAAGCTCGGCCGGAAGCTGCGGCAGCTCGGCGTCGGAATCCGCGTCCTTCGAAGTAAGAAGGTAGTTGATGCTGAGGGTAGGATCAGTCATATCGAAGCCCTCCGGGAACCGAAGGACCTCGTAGTAACTGGGATCTAGGGCCCCGAAGATATCGGCGTTGGGGTTGGAGATACCGCCGCCGGCGATCGGGCTTGCGATGGTGATGGAAGCAGTAATCAGGAGCGTGACGAGGAGGCTCGGGAGGGAAACGATATTGAGACGTGGATTTAAAATTTCTTTAGACGGGAAGGAGGAACAGACTGTGAAGGAAGTTACGGTGCGGGGAAGGGAGGAAAGTGAAGGCGGAATGTAGGAAGAGAGTAAGCAATGGAGCGGCTCGAGAGAGAGCTCTTTTACTGATCGTACAGCAGGGGTCTAAAACTCTGGCCGATGCAGGCATCGGTATATGTGCACCCGTATGTTGCAAGATATAGTTGGTTATCTTTGTTGCTATCGGCTTCTCAGATCACGGCAAAATTTCAGCCTCGTGGGGCGTGATCAATCATGAGCCTCGCCTTGCAAGACCTTGGAGAATAAAACCGGCGGGCAGGAATCCCAAGATGCAACAGAGAGGTATGTGGCTGTTCGGGCGAAACGGTTACACCATCTGCCAACTGCTCTTGTACAGATGTTGGCCGTTCTTCCACCACACTCTCAGGTCGAGCAACAGGCCACTGGCAGGCAAACCAAGGATAGAGATTTCACTTACCCCCTGCCTATAAGACTTGTTGAGCTGTGACTCCGTAATTTCGAAACACACTCGATGCTAAATCATCGTTGGTCTCTAGCGGTGATCCCTTCTTTCCTACAGTGTGCGTTCGAGAATACCGCTCATTGTGGCTACGGCCTAGCGGTATGTCCTTCTAACGGCTAAACCCGTAAAGAACATTAGAGCACCAGCATTGGGAATGCAGAGGGTCCCAGCTGACAGGTCATATGACCGATGTATTTCAGGAATGCAGGTAGCGAGGTTGAATCTAACTCCCCCGCCAATCTGACCCCGCTCTCTTCTGACGGTCCATCCGGCAGCCCAGTTGTTTTCGTCTCTACCACCACCCATCGCCACGAAGTAGTCAACCAAACTCTAAACACCTCTGGCTGGCAAGTTTACCATCGGAGCATGAGATAGACTGGAGATGTTGCTGCCCCAGTAGAAGTGACTGGAGACACGCTGAAATAGGTCATCTATGGGTCTCTGTGCCTGCTGCGGTCTCCATTTACAATTCTCGCCAGCAACTTCTCTACCGCTCGCCGGAGCGGGCCTTTGGAAGCTTAACCTGCCAATCACCACACTCCGAACCTGCAGTTTTGTTGTACAACCTCCTTGCGTCTCGTGAGTTCTTGAACTGACATCTCCCCAAAAGGCCCACTCGTGAAGGCGCACATCATCAGTCGTGAGCCCGTTCTAGCAGGAATGGCCGGATATCAGGGAGCATTCCTCATCCGCTTTTCCTTCATTCCTTCGCAAGCTCATCTCGATCGCATCCCATCCCGTGGCATGCTCATCTCGACCACATCCCACCTTTGGAATTTCACGGTCACTTGTGGTATCACCCATCTCTCCCGACGCCATTTACAGGAAGCCTACGCGATCACTGGATTCAGGTTCTATATCTGCCCTCACATCCAACTCCGCTCCCACAACACCCAAGCAATTGAACGCCACAAGCTTCCAAAATCCACGTCCTTTCGCGGCAGCTTCAAATGAGAGTTGCACGCGTATCAGATCACGCCACCAACGGACCTCAACCTTTTCTGCGGTTTCAAGGCATCAACGGACGCTTCAAAATCTCACAAGACGCTCGTAATTTTCCACGACGGCGGCCTTGTAACTGGGAACCGCGACATCCCCCCCCCGCCTCGATTAACGGCGAAGATGCTGTGCCGCGGCTGGATCCTCATTTCCGCGCATTGTTTTCTGCTACCACAGGCGAGCGGCGCGGTACCGCTCCGCGACTTATCGCAGCTGAAGCATTGGATTATTGCGAATGCCGCATCTCAGGGGATTGACACCGCCAACATCGCGGTGACGCGAGCCAGTGCCGGCGCATTGATGGCAGCGCTCGCGGCCGCGCACTGAGACCTCTTCTGCCCGAAACGCCGGCTGAATTTCTATGGCGCAGTCGATCTCCGCTCCGACTGGTACGCGGCGAGGAAAGTCACGCCCCGGCCACGATGGGGAACCCAACAGCCGACATCCACCAGGAGGAGGTTACACACACCCTACACAGCGACCGCGTACTCACCACGGATGTGGGCGACGACGGCTTTGGTGGGCGACGACGGCTTTGGCGGCCGCGTCCGGTTTTTTTCTGGTCGCTGAGGGAAGGGCTAATGTGGGATTTCCTGATGGGGCGTCATCCCAGCCAGTCGCAACGCGAGCTCGGCGCGTCGGAGATAGCCGCGGACTCAGAATTGCACGCCCTCGGCTGAGTTAGCGAGTATGGTGTCGCCGACCTGGGTGATAAACGGCGGCCGGCGTCGAGGTTGAGTGCATTGAGCTGCCTGGGCATGTTTGGCCTGCCGAGAGAACAGGGAGACGATGTAGTTCCTGGAAAAGTACTTAGGTTAAGTAATTTGATTCTCGCGGCAATAGAGCTTTCATCTCGCCATGATCTCTATAGGTCGCTGCGAGTAATGACAAATAAAAAAAATGCGTCAATAAAGCTATCGTGGCTTGTGAGCGTGAATTTATTCTGAATTGATTAGATTCACACAATATGATCAACACTTTAATGCCCATCTCCGCGAACAACCCAAACGCGAAACCCGACCTTAGTGGGCATTGGTTACTTATGTAAGATGATCGCTTAATATTGCAGTAAATACCCAATTTGGTAAGAGAGAGAAATTTTTTTCCCTATCACCACTTCAGGAATTCAACCATTACTTGGAGTACCTTCCTTCCTCACTGGATGGGCTATCATTATTTCTGTTTGTTTTTTTCTAAGGAAAAATGACATAATTTATTGCACCAAACCCAGTTGAGATCATGACAGTATGCCCTCCATTCTCCAGTCCGCCCTGATTCCTTGCGGCCCGAGTCCGATGTGGCGCCCTATGTTTCCACCGAACAACATCCCCACTAAATACATATTACAGCCCAGCGATTGCGTTAAAACGCACGGGTGATATTCCTTCCTGAGCGCGAGGAGACTGGGCCTACAATACTGCCTCCGAGTAGAGGAAATCATCAGCGGTGTCTTCCGTCTCAACTGTGTACACTCTGGCAAAATCTAGCGAGAGCGAGATGCGGGAAGCCCTTCGCATCCAATTGCTACGAGTCACAAACCGTGCCGCCTGCGGCCATGTCACTTTCACCCTTTTATCTGAACACTTTGAAAGAATGAAAGACCACACAAGAGAAACGATTCCAGTGTCTTATCTGCTAGTACTGCTTCCGCATTAACGGATACAATCCGGCACTCCCTCCAAGCTCTATCTGCAGGTGAAACCGAACAGCAAAGAAGACCTACTTACGGGTGTCAGAAGATCAAAAAAGCAAAAGCCTTCCGGGGCTAACAGAACAGGGAAAAAATAGGAAACCCACTAGCACGTTAACGACCACCACGTTAGAGTCCTGTCGTATCGGCTGATAATTTCGTTAAATTTGGATTGCAAACAATCGTAAGAAATGGAAGTCAAGTGAAAGGAAAGCAGAAGACGTATCGCTCGAAGTGGAGGTGTGTTCTGGTGCTTGTGTAGCCTATTTTTTCAGAACCCGGCCGAGCATCTTTGACGCCCTGCGACTGAATCGGCGGCGTAACGAGTCACCACCTTCTTCACGAGTGCGTGCAGGCTCCGGAATCATCACAGCGCCGGCGGTAGCTCCTTTCTCCTCAACAGAGTTAGAGTTTACCACCGGACCGGGCTCGCAATCGTCCGGCATGTGAGAATGAACCAGGGCCACTCCATGACGGACCTCCGCTTCCGCTTCCGCGAGAGAGACCGTTGTGGTAGTTTCACCCCGATCTATCCTGCTATCTCGGTGCCGCCGGTGCCCCTTCTCCCAACCGTTTCCTATCTTCTCGACGGTGATAAGGTTTCGCTTACGGGGAGGCGTGAAGGACTCTCGAGGAGCACTTGTGGGTGCGGCTAAGGTGTGGCTGCTCTGATCTTCCGCTCTGGACAGCCTGGCGGGGTTGACCAACGACGGAGAATGAGTGTTCGAGATTGTACCAAATTTGGCAGCCACCAGATGGATCTCATCGCGAGGATCCCAGAGCCTCTGGCCACTAGTGGTCAACCAATCTCCAGGAAAAGAAGTGTCTATGGGTAATTCAGACATGGCGTATAGAGTGGATGCTCGCTCGATTGGATCATCGCGAACCTCCAAGGACTGCGCTGACAAGTCTCCAGGAGTTGCGTCACCCTCCAGCATAGGAGGGAGAGACAATGCTTCCATGTCGCTTAAATCGATTTCCCGGAGGTGGAAACTATCGTCGTTGCCCTTGGGTGATCTGTGAAAACTCTGCGGTGAGTCAGGCGGCCACTCACCCGGCATACTCATGTCTCCCTCGTCTGTGCAACCACGGCCAGCCTCAAGCTCTGGCGACCACGAACGCCCCGATTGGCGAGAGTCGGTAGAGCGGCGTGGATCCTCCCTGAATGGTGACCAACTTGAATATTGGTGTCTTCTGGCATCCGAGAACACCAACGAAGCGGTGATTGAGGCTGCCTCATCTTCCCGTATGGTCCTTCCCTGTTCGAGTTCCGGACCATCGTGCGCCCCATCCGTGTTTCTTCTGGGTACGTTTGGGCTCATGGCAATGCGGGGCCTGTCATTTGCCATCATTACCTGCAGATCCCAGGAGTCCTCCTCCACAGAGTCAGACACTTGACCAGCCATAGCATCCTGCAAAAATTGGAAATTGCCGCGGCGGTCTTCATCAGGTTGCGGGATGTAGCTGTTTCTCGCAGGCCCCCATTGCCGAAGTCCGTGGGCGCTCGCTGGCACCTCCCCTTCAACTGCCCCCAACTGCGCACCGCCAACGCTCCCTGAACTCTCGGACGGTGCTTGCTCATCAACTCGCAACTCGATCACAATCCTTCGATGTACTACTGACAGTAATTTAAGCGTATCGTTCTTGCTTCTTAGCATAGCGATTGCCTTCTGATACATATCGTGGAAGTGCTCGTCATGCTTTCCGTGGGCAACCGCGAATGCAGCGGTGCACCGTTCACCCAACTCCACCGCTTGCCGGATAATACCCCGGATCTCCAACAGGCGTGCATAGCGTTCTTCGCTGCTTCGGAGCTTGGTTTCGGCAAGTATACGGCGCTCGATTCCAGTGAGAGTATTGTGGAGACGCTCATAGTGACCTGTGACAACTAGTATCTCCTGCATAGAAACCGCCCACTCCCGCCTAACTTCGTACTCGCGCTGCGTGTCGCCAATGGATGGAGCTGTTAGGCTGGCCGTAAGAGAGTCTTCAGGATTGTGCAGCCCACGAGACGGATCTCCAGCGTGATCGTCTGACACACCTCTTGGCCTTGGCGTCGGGGTAACCTGAGCAAAGGGTCTGGGAAAGCCTCTCAGGCTAGATGAAGTACTGTTGAAGCTCGCGACCGCCGTATTAGCCATCTCGGTTTCACTGAATGTTTTCACAAGAGCAGCCGAAGCAGAGGCCTGAAGCTGCTTCTTCCCATGTCTTCCATGGAACAGCCTCGCCGCAATCCCAGCCTTCTTCAATGGCACTTCTGGGGTATTCAGTCTTCTGGCACCAGTTCTTGACGAGTCTCCCATGGCCGAAGGCGAACTACCAGCAGAGTCACCAGACCCGCCAGGCTCACCAGACCCACTAACTTCCTTTTCCTTTCCCTTGATTGTGCCCTTTCCCATTGCAGCCCTTATGATCCTCTGAGCTGTACTTGAAGACGGAACGGAGCCACCTCCCCGAATGGTATCGTTCATCGAGTTGCGCGCCGTGTCGCCACGGACGGGAGGCCTCAAGTACAGAGCTTCTGTTCGTCGGAAAACAGAGCCGGACCCCGAGGTGCTGCGAGCGAGTCCGATCTGTGGTCGGGAGTTCGAAGACGGCGGGTGAATGTCGGCAGGAGAAGACTCTATCCCAATCTGGGGAATAGAGGGTCGACCGAATACAGGGTGGCTCTTCGTAGACAGCTGTGCGGACTGAGCGTTAGATGTCGGCTTCGTGGCCCCATGGCCACGATGAGGGTTGAACATCTCGACTGAGCGGCTCAGGCAATGTCAGACGTGTTGGGGATGTGTCGTTGAGGTTGCACAACTCCGCCGTAGGCTTTCTCACCTGTGGAATACCCCTTTGTCGGGTTTTAAACTGGGATTGCTCAAAGGTCCCTTCGGCGGCGCTGGGCCGGCGATTCTATCTGTACCGATACTTTTGCGCGGTGAATTGGATTGATGTGACGGCAGTGGTGAAAGCGTTGAATTGAGCGTGGAGTATGCAGAAGGTGAGGAGAGAAGGGGTGTGGAGGAGTCTGGAGAAAGGAAGGAGAGAATGAGGGTGGTAAAGGAGTGGAAGTGAGGAAGGGAAGAATGTGAGGTAGAAGTGAAGGTGAGGCAGAACTGAAGCGCAAGTAGCTTTCCGTTATTCACCCCGAGAGGGATAGCGTAGGTTCAACCCTTCATGGTTCAGTTGTGTCTGGGAGACTGATACCCGGCTGCCCTCTGGCTTGCCCGCTACCGACGTAGCCACCGACGAAGTAGTGCCACCCCATGAGGTGGCGTAAGTAGCTGCAAGGCTCTAGGACTCACCCAAACGTCCATCTGCAGCGAACAAGATCATCTTGATGGTCACTTTCATCCGGTGTTCTCCAGAGTCCAGTCCGTCAGGCCTGTTCTTCAGACGGAACCGAATAGAATCCGCTCAGTCCGTCCAACTCCGGACTGAGACTGGCCACTTCCAAGGCGTTAACAAACGGGACGGACTGCCGTCGAAGGCGGTGTACTACCAAGGCAGTACACCAATATGTCAGCTTCCAGCGAGATCCCTCATAGGTCAGGCCTCTAACCTCGTATTAGCTCGTGATATTGTCAGAAATTACGCCACATAGCGCCTAAGGGGATGCCAAAACAAGAGCCCGAGGGGTAAGGTATTCCTTGAGACCGAGTGGTTGCAGGGAGGGGTCCCAGCGGAGACGATCATGTGATTTGCATAACTAGTCCAGTCGCACGATATTGTAAGCGTTACGCCATCCAGTCCGGACGCTTGCAAACATCAAGCGAGAAACTACCGAGAAGACTTGTGCGAAGGTACGACGATTGGCTGCAGGCCGGAACCCGGACCTCCAAAAAGAAATACAAGATGCCCGAAAGCCACAAGCCAGACGGCGCGGTCGCGGGGAGTACCAAGAGGCTTGCCTCGCGGTTCCACCAGCTGAAGGCGGGGCATTGCCGTACCGGACAATACATGCACAGGGCCAAAGCCCGCCCCGACCCCCAGTGCTGGTGGTTCCAGTGCCCCACGCAGACGAGAGATCATCTCTTCAAGGGGTGTCCGAAGTGGAAAGGGGAGCAGAAGATCTTGTGGCGGAGGTGAAGAAGGAGACAGGGCGGTGGAAAAGCCGGTGGAGAATCCGGGACCTACTCGCCGACAGGAGGTGCAGCCAGGTGGTGCTAGATTCCCTCACTTCAACAGACGTTGGGAAGATAGCGCCGGCTGTGGTAGAAGGGACGACGCGGGGAGTGAGGCGTCGGAGTGGGAGCTCTGGGAGAGGAGGGAGCGGGGAGAGGATAGGGAGGCGGAGGCGGAGGCGCTGGGGGGGGCGGGCGAGCTGGGGGCCGGGGAGGAACCGCCACTGTTCCTACCGACCCCATCGTTCATGGCTTCGGTAGAGGAGGTGTAGGGAGACGGGCTCGCTTTTCCTTTGTCGTCTCCTTTGTGATTTCCTTGGTTCGTTTTCACTTTCACTGGGATAGGCCTGGGAGGAGGGCAAAGGGGAGCTTGCAACGAGCCGCCTCGTGCGGACTGCGGACCGGAAACCTGGGCAAAAAGTACGCCGCCATGATCTATAGAGGTCGCATGCGAGTATGAATAAACCAAAAAAAAAAATTGAGTCCGGACGTCCGAGACGGGTTGAAATACCTCTGTGCAGTCCGTCTCGAGCTCAGAATAGACCACTTATATCCCGTCTAAATAGCCTAGACAGCGCACCGGAGCGGACAACGGAAATCACTGTTTTCATCCTTCTCTTCAGCTTGGGGCCCATCTGGGTCCCCGCTTTGCTTGAAAAGCTTCCTATCCTGATATTGGCGGGGGCTCGCCCCCAAGTGTGGTTGTTCGACCAGCTTGAAGCATGGCCCTCTGTGATCGAGAACTCTATCGACTGGTTATTCACCGGAGTCCCAACACCTCAAACACCCCAGCCAACCCCAAGATCAATGCAGTTGCAGTCTGAAAAAAATTTCACCTCTGATCGGCTCATCGCGAAGATCCCACAGCCTCTGACCACTAGAGATCAGCCAATCTCCAGGAATGGAAGTGTCTATGGATACTTGAGGCTTGATGTATGGAGCGGAGGCGTATCCGAATGGCTCACCGCAAGCCTCCAAATCTTCTGATGGCCGCCCTCATGTCTCCTCATCTGTGCAGCTATGCTCAACCTGGAGCTCATGTGGAAGCCGGCCTGGTTCTAACTTCTATTGGAGTATTAGAAACTTCCAGGATCGTCTGGTCGCTCAAGTTCAAGCAACATAGTGCACCCATGATCGGCAAGTAATACTAACGCGTTCCCAGATTAATCGACATCCCCGAGAACCGCGGGTCGACCGCCTCTACGTAACCCAATCACCGCGCCAGCCCTCCCACAACAAGCAGCCAACTACGTGCCCACGATGCCAGACAACGATACTACCTATGATCCCTATGCACCACCTGATTCACCTGATTCGCTTACAGCTCCACGATCTCTCCTCCGATCAACAGAATTATCTCGTCTCTCTTCTCTTTCCGGCGCTTTCCTCTGTGTGCACGATTTTCGTTTGTTGTTGTGGCGGTGGCCGAGAGCTCCCTGTAACAGCGTAGTTGTAACCCAAAACCTGGAGGTCCAAGAATGCCCACATAATCTCACAGCCCTACCATATCTTCTCCGATCAACAGAAGTTTTAGATGACATTGCTCCTCTTCTCCTTCCGACAATCTCCGGCGTGAGTACAATTCTCTGTCTATTGTTGGCATAATGGCCGATCGTTCCCCGAAAAGCCACAGGACGGTAACACATCATAGCCTCTCACTCGCCTGACACGGCGAAGGTGGTGTTGCAATATCTCACTCGTTGCTTAGTCACGGCAGGCATGGGCCTACCCCTATATTCTCCTTTCTCTCGAGGCTTCAGCCTTACTTAGACAATACACACGTTCATCACTTTCAACAGGTTATGA
>Ga0307516_10000392_pt1 | contig 57248 bp, 86 predicted proteins | sample 19_EM_MG_FD_203310 | JGI IMG/M metagenome (GOLD analysis project Ga0307516, IMG submission 203310) | Populus trichocarpa ectomycorrhiza microbial communities from riparian zone in the Pacific Northwest, United States - 19_EM | ecosystem: Host-associated > Plants > Roots > Unclassified | place...
GCTGTGTTCTTGGACTTCATCCCGGGTCTTTCCGCTGTAGGCTGGACAGTTCCACGGCTATACGTTTATCATCTAAATCCCGGAACTCCCAACAAATCCAGGCAATCCCGAGCTTTTGTGTGGGAAACCACAAGCCGGCGTTGGCACGGTACCGCTCCATTCATTCACCGCGGACGATTTCATTGGAAACAAAGCCTTGTCGCGTCGTCGAAGCACTGGGGGGCAACGAGCCCTATACCCGTTAAATGAGACCAGTCGTGGCTGAATCGTTTTCCTCAGGATAATGGAAATCCAACAAAATGCTTAGAGGAAGAGGAATCCACCACGATGATCGGGAACGAATCTTATTGGTTGACGCCGTATAAATGACCTTCACTTCCAATTGCCTGCGCTTTTCTGGCTCACACTTCAGGATAAACTTGCCGCTTATTCAGTGGTCATCTTGCCCGCTGCGCACAGTGAGAGTCGCACCGCCGGCAATGATGTATTTTTCCGTGAAAGGTTGCTCACCGAGTTCGGGTCGACTCTCCAAGAGGAAGGCGGGTGCAAACCCTGAGGAGATGCTCTCAATATTGGCTACTAACGCATGCCCACCGTTTCTTTACTCCCTCAACTTGTCCTTCGGATACCGGTTCAAACCTCGCAATTCTTATTTCTTCAACGAGCGAACACTCCGCATCGTGCGAGCGCCTCTGCGCGGAGAAAGAACGGTTACGCTCAAAAGGATCCGAAGTCAATGCGAGTAAAAAAAGCGTAAGCAAAGACTCTATCCTCAAACCCAATTTAGACACCACGGTTCCTGAGCTGGTATATACGTGTACGGGTATTGTATACGTCTGCGATACGTGCAGACTAAACATTGCATGCACTAGAACCAAACCAAAACTGCTTCGGTCTCCCTAATTTCAACACCCTCCTCCCACGACCTGGTCTCAAACACCTCCTCCCCGCTAACCAAAAACTCCGGGGTCTCCCAACTCTGCCCACCCCAGTTCAAATTCGAGGTATCGTCCGCGTATCCGATATCCAATCTCTTGACCCTAATTTCCTTCGGAGCTGGGCCCAACATCTCCCCGTCATCGGCCGAGGCGAAACCCAGGTCGATGTGGTAAACGCTTCGTTCCCGGACCCCCTCGTCATCCCTCAGCCAAGGGTTAAGATTGATGAACACAGCACGGGCGGGTTTATCCATCTCAAAAATCACGTATCCCGATAGATTCGGTGCAGAGATCTCGAGTTCGGCGATCTTGGTCGTGCCCGAACCAGCCTCACAGCCCACAGCCGTGTTGATGACGAGACCAGCATAGTACGGTGGCTGGAGGTACGGCTGAGATGGTGGGGTTAGAGGTGAATTATCCACCGGTGATCTGCCCAGTGAGATTGGTTGGAACTGACAGCCAGCGTGTTTTCAGCGCCAAGGGAGGGCGAAAACACAAGAGGGATCGACATACAAAGTTGTATTTGAACCCAATACCCTGATGATAGTGAACCTCTTGCATTCCAAGTGTCGCGGCTTGCAACGTATAATCGATCGCCCAAAGCGCTGCACCAGCAGTATTGCTGACTCCGGGAGCGCCATGACATGCGATACTGTTGGTCTCTCTGCCGCGCAATGAGGATCGGCGCGCAGGAAATGTGTGGTGCATGGATGACCTACCCCATGACGTATACGATTCCACGACTTCGAGCGATCGCGATGTCGGGTTTGAAGACAGTCAAGTTACCCCGGACAGCGGGCTTGCTCATGAAAGAGCGTAACTGAAAGTCTCCACCATTACAATAAACCCCAGAGTACCGGTGCTGAGATACCCTGTCACAAAACTCAGCGTCGTCGCGTAGGGGGAACGAACAATGAGACGTACTGTGTGATATATTTCCCGGGTTCACTGTCAAGTATCCCCGCGTCGAATGACTCTGCCACCGTGAAACGCTGAGTGGCGAACGAGCACGCGAGGACACCGACAGGACTGCCGACTGCGAGGTTGACAGCTCGCACGATGGGAATCATGTCCTCGACCCAGCTATACGTCGTTGAGTTATGGGTAAAGGGAAGGTGAGACGGCAACACTAACTTCTCAACAAACTGCGGTACTGTCCAGTTCGACGGCCGAACCTTACCAGGGAAAAGATCGGGCTCGTTCCCTACCACGTAGCCAACGCGTCAGGATGGTAGGCACAAATGGCTCTGAGGGCATACCGAATTCGACAAAGTCCAGGGTGACACCGTTCTTAGTTGTTTCGCTCATGGGTGAGAACGCCTGGAAGATGCTCCGAGCCGTATTCACTGCGTTCGTTACATTGTCGTAGCCGAAGTTGAGTCCCCAAGTCATAAGGGTGCCTTGGGAGCATCCCTTAAGCCTTCCACGAGTCACAAAAGGTATGCGTGACCCATACCTCTGGGCATGAACCTCGACAGCCGGTAATATTCGCCACTGACATTCATACTTGATGCCTCTGGGTATGGAGTGATTTGGCTGGAGGTGGGGAAAACGGCTGAGACAAACTACGGTTGGGTGTTTTGGGTCAGAAAACAGGCGTTCTGAACAAGGGAATGGGGTACTGACGTCGGCGTACGGGTCCCACCCCGCCCTGTCCTGTGTGTTGCCACCGACTCGGATCTTGGGTGGCTGGCCGGTGAGCCTCGCGTAGTTCGTCAATGCATTGAAGGTGTGGACGTTCTGGGAATCTCTTCCGGCCCAATCTAGCTCAGGTAACAGTTGAGGTGAACATTAACACACAGAGGTATGTAGACGAACCTGGCCATCGGTCCGGTTCCAAGGAGAACGAGAGTAGGGTGGGAACCAACGTTTCGGAGTTGTTTGGGGGGTAAGTTGGAATTTCGACGCGTGTGTTAGTGGCGGCTCCAGCTGCAGGTCTGAGCTCCCACAGGAGCAGCGCGAGCACTAAACGAAACCCGAGCGACAACATCCTTCACCGTGCTCAACGGGTGGATGGGGGAACACAGGGGGTTGCCTTCTCCTTAGATACTCAGGGGGTTCGGGGATCCAAATTCGCTCCACATTTTGGGAAGGGGCCGTTCGGACCTCAACGATGGAACAACAGAACTTTTAAAGGGAACGTGGGCAGAAGGGAAGGTCCCGCGATTTCAATACCTGGTTCCATGCGAGTGCCCGGCGAAGTCGCGGGTTTCACTGGGACTGGTTGGAAGGAGGAGCATCAAATTCGAACGCGTCAAATGCGTCGGAAACTGTGTTCTGGCGGAGAGCGGCCGTCGGGTGCTGTCGAGGTGGTGGGGGGAGACGGAAGCAGTTGATCGGCCAAACACCTCTGTCTCTTCCGCACATGTACCGATCCTCCCGATCGGTGGCGAGGACGGTCTCTTCTAGTCGTCTGTTTCACTCCTCGCCTCTATGTCTCAACGCGGTCCAACCCCAACCAGGACCAGCTGAACCGGCGGAGCCATCCGGGGGGAAGGATGGCGCTCGACCGGACCAACCTGTCCTTTCGGGGAGACTGCAGGAGGCTACGACTCTGCTCCGAGGGTACATCACCAAAGCAGCCGGGGACACTGCCATCAATGTCAGAAAGCGTGCAGACGGATTCACCGCCGTCACCCAGGCCCTGTTTTCTGAGCTTGGCGGTCAACTCAATCGCGCCACGGGCTATGAAGACATAGAGCTGTTGAAGAAGAAAGTGGGAGAGCAGGGTACGTCTTCTCTCACACACCCTTTTTTATCGGTGGCGTTGCACGTAAATTTACCGTCGCAAATTTGTTCTGACCAGAGTCCAGGATAAACGCTGCTCGGGAGGCGGCACAAACCGCGAAACAGGCGTATGAAGGAGCCGTGATCAGGCGATCCAACTCCCAACGAGAAGTCAACGAACTTCTCCAACGCAAGCACACGTGGACCGATGCTGACGTCGGAAAGTTCACCATGCTCGTCCGCGAAGATCATTCGTATGAACAGGCTGAAGCTCGGGCAAAGGAGGCCACCAAAACGGCGGACAGCGATGTCGAGCGGGAGTTGAACGAGCTTCTTAGGTCAATCCTGGCCAGGTACCACGAGGAGCAGGTCTGGTCCGACAAAATACGGGGTGCATCGACGTATGGATCAATGGCGGCGTTGGCACTCAACTTGCTCGTCTTCATCATGGCCACCCTGGTCGTCGAACCCTGGAAAAGGCGCAGGTTGGCTTACACGTTCGAGATGAAAGTCGAAGAGTTGTCTGAGGAGACCAGGGGTTTGTTGGAGAGGGAGATTGGTCAACTCGAGACTCGACTGGGCGAGGTGATTGCGGCCATCCCCTCGGCACAACCCCCACCCCGGGACCCTGCTCCGATCGAGGTTGAAATTCCTTCAGAACCGGCAACGGTACCCTCCACGCTGCATGGCGACTGGTGTGGCATACCACACAAGCTGGAGGGTGGGTTGGTAGTGTCGGCATTAGTCCTCGGCTGGTTGCTCGGTAGACATCTCTGAAATATAGAGTCACGTGTGTATGCGGATGGCATCTCGCTCCTTTGGGAGTTGATCTCCGTACGTATATGCCTCAAGCACGGCCATCCTAGCTGGGAAGGTATCCGCCGACTTTCGACTCGGCTTCGCTAACCACCACCACGCGAGACGTCGCGTCTTGCAATGGCCACTGAAGTCTTCAGTTCGAGGGCACAAACCATGTCTCTTGGTCCCGACCCCGCCCAGCAACAACCGGAGGAGGAACAGTTTCTCTCGACCTTTTTCTGCCGCGCCCTCTTCGACTATCAAACCGATAACGACTCCTCCCTCTCCTTCCGCAGAGACGACATCATCGAGGTCCTCACCAGGTTAGAATCGGGATGGTGGGATGGGTTGCTCGGTCAGGAGCGTGGATGGTTCCCGTCCAATTATGTGACCGTCATCTCTGATCAAGAGGCCGACGCCGCCCTCGCCGCCGCTGAGGCTGCAGCCGCGGCTCAGCTCGAGTTCCAGAACCCCCAGGCACACACACAGAACCTCACGCACACACAAAACGTCCCCCTGGAGCCCGCCCAGTCGCATGCGGTGCCCCATGCCACCCTTCAATCACACTCTCACTCTCTCTCGAACCCTCAAAACGGTCAACCAAACAACACCACCTATCCACACCAGGACAGCACCAGCGCAGGCCTTGGCGTGCAGGGAGATGGGCCGTACCCGAGGTCTGGAACCCAGTCGAGCGACTTTTGGGTACCGCAAGTCTCTGCGGACGGGCGGGTGAGCACACCTTTTCTTTGTTCCAGTTCCGTTTTCTCCGCCTTTCATCGCGTGGGGCATTCCCTCCGCCTTGCTGTGTGACATGGCCCAATATCCAATCTTTTGACATACCTTGTTATGGGCGCTTACCATCTGGTTCCTTGGCGTCATTTCTTCAGATCTACTACGTGAACACCCAAACCGGTCAGCAGTCTCGCGATCTCCCACAGGACGTGGATCAAGACATATCTGAGGGTGGGCTCTCTCCTCTGGCCGACTCTCGTTGCCGTTGGCTCATCTTGTTGGCAATGATTCCTTAGATGTGACGACCATCAATGGCGCACGGAATGGCGCCGGATTCGGTGTCCCGAGACGGACTAGCACCCCCGAACCATGGAAGAGGGCGTTAGCCGATGACGGGCTGTCCTACCACTTCGTCAACACAGTTGACGGGACGATCAGCCGGACTATGCCGTCACCAAGCACGCAACAACCACACCAGGCCACCCGGGATCCTGGTCCACCCCAGCCTGATATCTCTCCCGCGGATGCACTTTCCCACATGTCGCCCGCCGCGCGTGTGGCTCTGCACACGGCCGTCCCATCAGGGGACGATAGTGACCGGTATAGCGTCCACTCGGACGATTCGGACGTACAGCCTTCTCCCGTTATTTTGGGTCGGGAAAAGTCTTCTTCGAGCCTAACGGCCACCGCGAGCGCGGGCCCATCAAAGCCTGCGGCCACCCAGCTGTCCCACTCCTTGTCTAGCGAGCTTACCCCAGCCGAGCGCTCCGCCCAAGAACTTCAACACGCTTTGGCTGCCCCGTCCCCCGACTCAGTCAATCAACTCGCGGTCGCCGCCAGAGAAGCGGTTGGAAACGTCGTCCAATACATCCAAACTCACGATAACACCTCTCCTGGTCGATACGGACACGAGCTAAACGACCGGGTCTTGGCCGTCGTTTACAGCGTACGCAACCTGCTCTACGTTTCCGCCACGCCATCGAGTCAAATCACGAGCAACCTCTATCCCCGAGACACTCGGCATACACGAACTACCCCTCCCTCTCAGGCCCTCCAGGCTCACCTGAAGCCTGCACAGCGTAAAGTGGCTGGAACCCTTTCGAAATTGGTCTTGTCGACACTAGCAGTCCAATACGAGGCAAACCATGCTCAAGTAGTTGATAAACCTATGCGTATGGAAGGCGATGCGGGAGAGCTCGATAGGGCCGTGGTCGCGTTTGTCACCGAAGTACAGAGGTTCTTGGAGCAGAATGCCCAGTCCTCAGACGCGAATGTAATCAAGAGGCTGTATGGAGTGTTCGAGCCGGAGCACGTAGGGTTGGGGCTGGTTGGGGGTGGTGCCGCGGCTGGATGGAAGGGGTTTGGATGGTTAGCATTAGAAAGAGAGGATGAGGCTCCAAACAGACAGTTGTCGGTTGAGGTTGTCACAGAGCTGAAGGGCCTCGTCGTGGGGATTAACGCGAAGCGAACCGTGTTAGTGGATACGAAGTTTGATGCCTTCGGTGAACCGGGTACGTTTCTCGGTGAAATAGCCTTTGATTGGCTTTTTTAACTCATCCCTTACCGTGCCGGATCCACAGATGTCGTCACTCAGTGTCGCGATTTCCTCTCGAGGCTATCAGAGTCCATTGATTATATCTCGACGATTCACGTCGCAAGGCACGTCGATGTTGATGGATTCAACGTGGATGCTGGGGCCACGCCAAACCGGGAGCTGTACCTTCAGACCGTCGATAAAGCCCGGAGGCTTGTTCGAAAGCTGGAAGTCGCTGTTCAAGCGGTTTACGATGAGGGTGCTGCGATCCTGATGGCTCTCCAGACCCTACGCTCACCCATGACCGACTTCCCTGCTTCTTGGTACCAGCTTTTGTCGCTGACGGCGATCTTGCAGACGAACTTGGGTGCTGTTTGCGAGACTTTCGAGGCGTTGCTGTCTGTGGGTCATGATCAAGCCGAGCTTGGTCAGGGGGAGTATAATGGATCGATCGAATGGAGAATGTCTCGCGTCAGCATCATCGAAAGTCGAATCGCGGCCGTTGTCACACTTCCCCGTATTGCTGGCGCGTCCTCACACTCGGAGGCGGAGACGGAGGATGAAGTGGTTAACATGGAACTGGCGTTCAGGAGACCTGACCCCAGGACGAAGCTGACGGGTGGCGAGTCATCATCGATTGGATCTTCAACGTTGTACAGGAACCCTTCACAAAGCTCAGAGACAAGCCTGGAGCCGCTGAGCGAGGGTTATAGTGAATCTGGTGGGGGGGCAATCACACCAACGTGGTCGCGCGATGGGTTGGACGTGTTGGTCAATGGATCGGGTGCAATAACACCAAGAATCGACATCGACTCGGACATCGATAGGTTCCTGGAGGAAGATAATTGTGCGTTCGCCCTTGATCTGCCGGTTCTATCGGACTAAAGCGCTGTTTTTAGCTGCAAATCCGAAGAGTCCCCCCAGAGCAGCTAAATTACGCAAGATCCTTGGTGATGATGCTCCTCAGGCGTATATTGACAAGGTCAATGCGGACTTCAAGAAGTGGTACCTGCGGTCGGATCACGCACCCGAGGACCTTCAAACAGATCCAGAGGGTACCGTCAAAGGAGGGACGATACAAGCTCTTGTCGAGAGGCTCACGACGCACGATGCACCGGGTCAGTTCCTGCTTCGCCGTCCCCTATGTGTGTTTGCCGACTGCTCCCTCGCAGACACCAAGTACAACAAGACATTCTTGATGACGTACAAGTCGTTCACCACAACGAACGAGTTGTTCAACCAGCTTGCGGCCAGGTTCTGGACGCAACCTCCTGATGGTATTATTCCTGCGGAACTTGAGGAATGGAAGAGGTTGAAACAGCATGTGGTCCGAGCTAGGTTGGTGCTTCCCCCGAGTTCGTCCTCTGGTTGTGGTTGGGGCTAAACGATAGCGTCAGGGTTCTGAACACCTTCAAGTCAATGATCGTCGATAATGACATTCTGGAGGACGAGGACTCGTTCATCTTTGAACGAATGAAGGAGTTCATCTCCCACGAGGATGTGCAGGGCTTCGCCGCCGCGAAACAGTTGGGGATTCACATTGAACGTGCCGTGAGTTTGGTTCCTCTCGCGTTTGGAGCTTGTTAAAGTTGAGGTGTATTTCTAGCAACGGGGCGATTCCAGGCTGACAACTTCAACTCAATTCGGGCCGCCACCACCGCCAATACACCCCAAGACCTCGAAGAAGGGCGAAATGAAGTTGTCCGATGTCGATCCATTGGAAATGGCGAGGCAATTGACCCTGATGGAGAGCCAATTGTACCAGAAGATCCGGCCAATCGAGTGCCTGCAGCGATCCAGGGATCAGAAGGGTGACGTTGACGATAACATTTCCCTGGTTATCCAATTTGCAAACAAGATTGCAAATTGGGTCGCCGACACGATCCTCTCTAAGGACGATTCGAGGCGGAGGGCCAGTGCCGTGAAGAATTTCATCTCCATCGCTGATGTGGGTCCTTGCCCCTGTCAACTGTGGTGCCGTGACTGATGCCAACCCTTCTCTTAGCGTTGTAAGGGTCTACATAACTTTCCATCGATGATTGCCATCGTCGCTGGTTTGAACACCACACCGATCCGTCGACTGAAGCGCACATGGGAACAAGTCCCTCAGCGGTTCATGACGATGTTATCACAGTGCGAGACCATGATGAACACCAATAAAAACTTTGGCAATTACCGCCACAAGCTGTCGACCATTGTGGCTCCATGTGTTCCGTTCATCGGTGGGTAATTTGTAAACTTCTGGGCGGATGGTCCGGTATTCATCAGTTCGCAGGAGTCTTCCTCACGCAGTTGACGTTCATTAACGAGAATCCCAACTTGATTGGGCCGAACCTGATCAACTTCCGCAAGAGGCAGAAGGCTGCAGAGGTCATCGAAGACATCAAGCGGTGGCAGTTGACTCCGTACCCCTTCAGTGTCCTCCCATCAGTGGCGTCATTCATTGAGGACTCGCTTCGCCCGTTCGAAGATGGGCGGGATCTGAGCGACTATTTCTGGAACCTCAGCCTGGATAGAGAACCCAGAGAGCGTGAGGACGAGAAGATGGCGCGCCTGTTGCAGGAAAGCGGATTCTTGTAGTATAGTATTCCCTCCTTCCCATGGTGTGTTTGCATATGGCCACTATTTTTATTCCCTTGCATACTTCTCACCCTTTGTCATGTACATGTCCGCCACTTTTGTTTGACATAGACTGTATACTAACTGCTCCAGATAAAGAGAACCCTGGTTGTTGCATCTAAGGGCCCGGGGGAGCGTTCCTAATCCCTTTCCCAAGGTCACCTAGAAAGGTGACCGGTGATCGTCCGTGGCGTGTCCATCGCAACCACGATCAACCCCGGCCAGCTGGTTCTTGACCGAGAGCCCACTGACACGACGCGTTAGCGTACGCCTACGGCATTTACACGCACCTACTTAGGTTCTTTTTTGCCGTTTTCCCGCAAATGGACGCTGACAAAAACGTAAGCAACCCGAAGAGTCCATGAACGGTGACAACGGACATTCGTGACCCTCGAAACTGCGAAGCCCTGGCACATTTGCGGGCGAAACCCCGGGCAAACCTCCTAGCACTGGGCTGACCACCCACGTGGCCGGTCAATTTTCAAACTCCCGACGCAATCAGCTCTAATCAGCTACAGCGAAGGGAGGGTAGATGAGCTGTTTTCGCCATCGCATTCCGCCCCCCATCACCTGGAGCTTCGCCGTTGAGCGATGGCCCCTTCCTGGCTTAAAGCCCACCTGAATTTTTTCCGGGTACATGTCCTTTTCTTGTGAGTACAGATTTTTGTCCGAAGGTCAACCCAACCATGACCATCCCCTGCCTATGTTCCAGCATCTTAATCCCGCTTTTCTGGTCCATTGTCTTCTGGGCATCCAACGGAGAGTTCCACATTCGATACATCGACTCCCTCTTCGTCTGTGTCAGCGCAGTCACTGGGACAGGTTTGGCACCAATTGATCTGAGTTCTCTCACTGCATGGCAACAAATGATCCTGGTCATTCTGCAAATTATCGGGTCACCCGTGATGATATCTTGGGTGGTGGTCATGTTTAGGAGGTGAGAGCGTTTAACCTTTGGTTGGTTTCACGCACGGACATTAGACAATATCCCGCCTCAGGCAATACTTTATCAAACATCTCGTTGTCGTCGTCAAGTCCAATGCGAAGCGCAAAGAGCTCGAAGCACAGGGTTCTGGACTCCGGCCCGCCAACGCTCATGGCGATCGATCAGCGAAAGTACCAGGGGTAGTGCAACGAACGAAGTCACTGCCCTCTGCGCATGCGATTCGACGAGTGGATGAAGCGCCCCAGCCGATTTTATCCACCGACTGGAATTTTGGTCAGCCCTTTTCATCCAATACACGGTTGGTGTGGATGACCAGTTATACGCCTAGTAGATTCGCACCCAGCATCCGGGCTGTCGGCGTCGCTTTCTTCCGACCCCGCCAAAGGATTTCCCACCGCCCCTCACAGACCTCCGCAAATACAACAGCATAGCGCGCTCTCGGAGGTTTCGCGAGGGCTCTTTCCAGAATTTCACCAGAAACTCAAGCGGACTGTGACCACGCCACGTACAGCGACCCTGCTCCCCGCGGATACCGTGCGGACTTCGCAAGGTCCCCATGAGAGTAGCACAGTGGTTCCGTATCTTTCGTTCCCTACGATAGTCGGAAGGAACTCCGTGTTCCACGGTCTCACAGAAGACCAGTTAGAGGAACTCGGAGGGATCGAGTTTCGTGCTTTGAACATGTTGATGTGGACCGTACCTTTGGTGTGTTATGATTGTGTGGCCGTCCGTATCGGACTGCCCCTTATTCATTTTGTCAGTACTGCTTTTTCTCACTGATGGTACCCTTCACCATTGTCGCCCCCTATATTTCGGGGCCCCGTTGGAAGGATAATTTTCTGATGCCGGCTCAGCACAGGAATATTTCCCCCGTCTGGTGAGCGAGTTTCTGGAATCGTTGCCCACTGACCGCTCAAATTTCCCAGGTTCTCCTTGTGCCAGATCGTGGGGGCCTGGGCCAATACGGGCTTGTCCCTCGTCGAGTAAGCGGTACACTCGTATGCGGTCTCCCACCAATTGATTATGCTGATAGCCAGAACATGATTCCTTTCCAAACGGCGTACCCGATGGTTCTCTGTTTAATCTACTGCATCCTAGCTGGAAATACTACGTTTGTACGTGTTTTGTTTCCCCTCACAGACCCCGCTGATTAGTTCCTCCTAGCCGATCTTGTGAGTTGTCTTCTATGTATTCACAAATTCGCTCACCTTCAGGTCGGCTGCATCAGCATTCGTTTTTCAATGTGAGGGGCTTACGATATTTTGGATCGACTGTCCACCAATAACTCCCTCCTGCAGCTGGGCATATTCCAAGGCTGTGTGGAAGTCCTCCAAGACATACGAAACCGCTCGCTTTTTACTCGATCACCCACGCCGCTGCTTCATTTACATGTTCCCCTCGAAACAAACCTGGCTGCTGTTTGTCATACTAACTGCGATCAAGTTAGCGATTATCCGCGGCTTTGAAGTCCAACGCGCTGATTTTCCTCTCAGTCTCACGGATTGGGTGTGCTTCCTGGTATTCAACATCGACAACCCCACCGTTGAAGCTGTCCCGACGGGGACGAGGGTGTTCATTGGGTTACTGCAGGCCGTTTCTGTCCGAAATGCAGGTTTCCAGGTGGTCCCACTCGCTGCCGTAGCACCAGCGCTAAAGTATGTCGCCCTGGATCCGTATGTCAGTTCTGAAGGTGGACCTAGATGAAACAGGGTGCTGTACGTCGTCATGATGTACATCGCGGTCTACCCCATAGCGCTGAGGTGATATTGAACCTCACAGAGGAGAAACGGCACTAACCCCTCGGCAGTGTCCGATCAACCAACGTTTATGAGGAACGTTCGCTGGGAGTCTTCGAGGACGAGGAGTGGCACCTCGAAGGTGACTCAAGAATCGCAATCTGGGGAAATTATTTCCTCCAGCACTGCAGGACTCAATTATCCTTCGGTAAGTCTTAGCCACCCCAACCGCATGCGGCTAATACATAGGTGATTAGATATGTGGTGGCTGGCGATTTGCATGATAGTGATGTGCCTTATCGAGCGGAGCAAGCTTGAGAATACCTCAGATACATTCTGGTTTAACATATTCTCGCTCAGTAAGTGCAAACGTGTCGCTCTTTGTGGGAGTTTGGGGAGCTTACCGACTCTTGTCTGTGAAGTGTTTGAGATGGTGTCAGCATACGGGACCGTTGGATTGAGCCTTGGGATACCCACCGTACGCGTTTCGCCTCTTTCCTTTCCACCTCGTACTCACAGATTGACCCTCGTAGGCAAACTATTCTTTCTGCGGGGCACTTCACACTGGTTCGAAGGTCATCCTGTGTGCCGTTATGATTAGAGGCCGGCATAGAGGTCTGCCCATGTCCCTCGACCGGGCGATCCTGTTGCCGCACGAGTTTGACAAGAAGGAAGACAATCCGCCCAGCGACGGTACTGAGATGGGAACCGTGGAAGTGCTGCGTAGCCCAACCAAGAACACCGTGCGGTCACAGGGATCTGGCGAGCACGGGCAAGGCCAGACCATCGAGAAATGCAGATAAATGAATCGTCCCAGTCGTGTGTCTTTCTCTTTCAGCTGGCTCCAGTACACCTTCACGAGTCATAGACAACTACGGCCCTCCGGGGGGAGGTATTTTAGAGTACTCCATGTACATTAGATGTCAGAATCCGTGGAATGTTATTGACCTATTCGACGTCGAGCCCTTTAGCGACCTTATTCAACCGCTCCCTCCTCATTGGTATCCATAAAATCTCCGCGCCGCCCGCCCCATCTCCAACAATGAGGTTGTGATCCCTAAACTCTCCGAGAAGGGTCCTCATGGCGGTGTCGTTTGTTGCGATGAAGTTATCCCGGACGCTGGTGAACAATGTATCGTAGGAGATTCCGTAACGTTCAAAATCGTCTTGGGACTTTCCCTCCCCGTCCTCCTCCATAACCCCCAACTGCTTGGTGGCCATGAGTTTGAACATCTTCTTGGCTTTCTGGGTAACGGATGCGAGGATGTGTTGGGCTGCGGACTCGGACATGATCGTGTTCCCCGCAGCAAGGCCGGCGGTCCCCCCTCGACCGGTCCGTGCACTCCCTGAAGCCCCTGCGTAGGAAGAACGGTCGGCATGTGCGAGTTCGAAGTCGTAGGGCGCCATAGTAGTGAGGTCGTGCCACAGCCACGAGAACCCAGGGACGTGGTAGCTCAACGACTCTTCATCGGTGTCTTCTCGTTTCCGCGTCGAGCACTCCGTGGAAGTCCACAGGAGTGGAGCGTTGACATGATCGATAGACGCAATGAGGTGGATCCGTGTATGGCTCGCTAGGGCGGCAAGTTGTGACTTGACTTTGGGTGAACACAAGTTTGGGGAGTCGATGTTGTGGATGAGGAGGAAGAGGGGTTTGATATCCGAAGATGAGAAACAAGCGCGTATTCTGGCGAGTTGAGATTCGTTGGAGTTCCCCGCGGCCGCTGTGGATTCTGAGAACCTTTGGACAACGGGGATGGCCTCGATTGCGGTCAGAAGGTCTTTGATTGAAGCCTTTGGCTGGGACCCGTTCAAAACCATGACATGACCGCGCTTCGAGCACACTTCAGTAGCGAAGCGCTTTAGCAAAGCGCGCTTCGAACCGTACCCGTAGAAGAGGAGGTTGAAACCTTGCTCGAGTTCCAGTAAAAACCTGTGGAACTGGTTCGACAACGACTCTTGGATCGCAGAGGACGCGGGGTATGTGAGCTTGTACTTCTCGGATGCGGATTTTATCGCATCCGCGTACTCTTCAACCGATAGTGGTTCCACCTGGGTCGAAAAGACCGCGGGCGATGTTTTGGCCAGCTTCCCCTGATGCAGGAAGTACGAGTCGAATCCAGCCTGGAGCACAGCCGGAATGGAGGCTTTCTTGGGTCGCGCCTGAGGGAGATCATCGTACGGGTCATTGTCGTCGTCGGAGGACTCTCCCTCAGACCAGTTGTCAATGTCGTTCATGGTGGTAGCAGGCAAGGCGCAACTTGGGTTCAGAAGGCGTGACGGCGGTAATTACAGGTGGCTCAACACGGTAGGAGACAATTCGTGTCGCATCTTCTCCGTAAATTCTTTCGCAAAATCCTCGTCAAGCTCTGTCCTCCCTTCCAACTCCATTCTGTGCATCTCTCTTTGGGTCGGGGGATCCAATGTTCTGTGCTCATTCCTGTCTCTCGGAGCGTCGAATTGCGGGGCAGGAATGATGTGGTAGTGAACCTTGGAGAGAGAAAATCAGAAAACAATTTCCTGGGGGCATTGAACGTTCGAACTCTTACGTGAGGTACAGCCTGAGCGTATTCTTGGTTCCCGACGATGTTCAGCCCGGGATCCTCGAGGACTACATACAGTACCAGTCAGTGAACCATGTCGTCTAAACGTTTGTCGGTCGCCAAACCTTTGGCCAAAGCTTTTGCAACCCGGGTAACAGTTAGCCCGAGGGCAGCGGCATACTCTTCGGGTAGTTCAGAGATGTGTTTGTGGTGGACCTTTGGTATCACAAGGGTATGTCCCGGTCTGAGCGGGGCAATGTCTTTCCCGATGTTCAGTACTTCAGCTCGAGCTCAACGGTGTACGAAGACTGACCTAGGATGGCGATGACTTTGTCATCTTCGTACGATGTATAAGCGGGTAGCTTGTTTTCTAAGATCAGGCAGAATGCGCAGTGAGGGTTATCCGCCCACTCAGGGTGGATGGGGCGGTTGACATGTGCCTCAATGATGAAAGATGTCATCCTAGATTACAGTAAGGTGTCGTGGTGGCTGATGCGAATACAGGTACAGAACGCTGCGCAGCGGTAGTCACGAACGGTGGAGACAAGTTCGGGTACGGGTGATGGTCCCATCATGTAAGCTCAACCCCGCCAATTACGTGCGGTCGATTGACAAGGCAATCACTGGTCGGAAGAGATCATACCCGTCCAGTCGAATGACTGGTACTTCTTCTTGAAGCGGTCGGCCATATTCTTTTGTTCCCTCCAATCAATCTTTCTTGGTCGCCTCCATCTGCGTGGCTCCAGCTCGAGCAGATTTCCGATAATTTCGCCCGCGAAGTACCTGGAGGGACGCGATCAAGACCGACCGAGACCTCCGCGGACTGCTACTGACCTGGGAAAATCTCCACTTCCCTTCTCACCCTCGTCCATACCTTCTTCCGTCTCCTCAGCGGCATTCGTGCCCTCGATAACGTGCCCGTACCCCTTCTCTCCTTTATAATCGAATTGGACCATGAAGTAGGGGAGGTTGGGGACCATGGACCTTCGAAACCCGCCAGGCCGAGCTGAAAAGTCAATCAACTTTTTGTGTTGTGACCATTCCGTCTCAGATGTCAAAATAGATTGCTACGAGAGGGTGTCAATAAACGGCAACGCGGAGGGTGAAGCTCGCTCACCCGGAAGTAACCAGGGAGGACCTCAAACTCCGCCCAGGGAACGGGGGCGCATTCGATAAACGTATGTTTTTGATGTTTGAGCGTCAGCACGGTTTCGTAGAAGATGACTCCTTTGTCTTCTTCAGCAAACATCCGCATGACGCACTTCATGAAATTCTGATGTGCTGTTAGCGAGGCAGGGAAATGCCCACCATCAAAGCCTTACCCGAACTTCGTCCCAAACATCATCATCCCCCTCAAGCATCGTCAGGTGGTGTTGTATCGGGACGATGAGGCAATGACCGTCCACTAGACTCTCATGTGTTGTGCATGAGAGATAAACTCTGGTTCCGAGGGCAACCATCGGCGCTTTGGGTGGTGAATCATCCTCTCCAAAACAAAAAGGGCACGTAGCCAAAACCTTCTGAGTGCGCTTGTAGTCTGGGGGGGTTAGTAGGCAAGAAGATCGACCAGGCTGAGTTAGTTACCGTTGATAGCGAACTGCCGCTTCATAGCATCAGAGCGCATCTTTCGTCGACCAAGCTTCTCGGCATTATCGTCCATATATTCCAGATCATTCTGTGTACGATGTTAGTGTGAACCGCGCAAAATAAAACACATAAAGGTCCACCTCGAACTTGCCGTCGCTCATGATGGCCTTTGCAAGTTGCCCGTCGAAGTCCTTCTGGTCCGCGGACCCCGCGCCGAATTTCTCCTGCCTCAACATATCGCCCAGAGTGGTTGTATCGTCATCAGCGTTATACCGCACAATCTCTCCAGTCTTGGGATCTCGAGTCTCGACCTTTTCCTTCTTCCGTCGGTTGCCCGGCGGTAACGGTGTATCCCCGCCTTTCCCAGTCCCGACGTCGTACAAACGTCCATGACCGTCGAGAGTAGGTAAGACCTCTACTTTTGTGACGGTTCTGGGACCCTCGTTCGCTTTCCTCAGTTCTTCCTCATACTCCTTCTCCAGAACGGCCGCGTCGGGAGATCCCATCAGCTTTGCCTTGAGAACCTTGGCTTGCAGACGGTTGAGGGAAGAAGGGGACAGCCCACGAGAGGCTGTTTTCGATGGGAGGATGGAAGGTGTGAGCACGGAAGGGATAGGCGTAGGGGCTTGAGGTGTTCCCGTCCGTGACCCAAGTTTGGAGGGCCCTGATCGTCGGTTGGGCCCCAGGTTGGAAGGGGGGGGTGTTGGTGGAGCGTTATCACCAGCCAAAGTTGGCCGCCGGAAGGAAGAACTTCGACTTGAACCGGTACTTCCGATGTCGGTGAAGTGGAATTTCTTTCCAGGTTCCTTTGGCCGACCCCTTGGTTTCTCTTCTGACCTAGTTCCTTCCCTCTCGTCCAGAATCCGCCTTTCCTCCTTCGCCTCCTCGAACGCCTGGGGAGAACCGAATCGGTCGATCGCGACCTCCTGAACAGGTCTTCCCTCTTCTTCCGCAGTTTCGTATACTCTCCGTAACCGCATCATGCGCCACTTAGAGCCGGGGCCACCGGGAACGATCTTTGTAGGAGCCGGCGCGACGTACTCGTCAAGTGATTTTCCATCCCTCAGTTGTGTGTTTAACTCCTTTGAGCTTATCTTCATCTACAAAACTTCAGTGAGCGGGGGTGACACAATGAGCCTTCACGTACATTATCGGGATCCGGGGGCGGGGGAGGCTGTTTCTTCTTCCGCGTTTCACCGCCGAGCATCGAGAAGAAGTCTGCACCGGAGTCAAGGTCGTCCTTGGAGGACCCTTCCAGCATCCAATCATCTCGCTTTATTGGCGTTTCTGTCGCGAGGGACGGTAAACCTGTGACGGGGGCCGGAGCTTGGGATGTCAGCTTGAGGGATTCTGCGGTTGGGATATCAGCTGTTAACACCTACGTCTTGCGGTCAGCAAACAAAGGGGTCAAACCATCGGACAGTACCTTCTCTCCATCCATATCCACGTTCTTCTCTACCCACATATCCTCATCGTCGACATCATCGTCTACAACGTGTAGGTGGTCTTCGTTCTTGCTCGGCTTCTTGCCGTGATGTTTGTGTTTCGCGCGTTTCCTGCTGTTTGAGCCGCGGTCCTTGTCGTGCAATCGCTTGTGCTTCGACTTAGAAGATGAAGAAGCAGACTCCATGGTCTGCAAGGAGGGGGAGGTGAAGACATTGGCGCCTACGTCGGACTTGATGGGTGTTGTCAGAGCTTCCCACGCTTGCTTCTCCTCCTGCGCGCCAACGATCAACCAACGAACTATCACATGTCCAACATACCAACTGCTCCAACGGAGGCCACATCCCTCACCTCTGAGACTCGCCTTAAATTCGACGTCATCGTCGTTGGTTCTGGGAATGCTGGGAGCTCAGCTGCCCTCTCGGCCATCGACAACGGTTGTAAACACCTGCTGATAATCGACAAGTGCCCGCCAGAATGGGTAGGTGGGAACAGCTACTTCACAGCGGGTGCTTATCGCACCGTTCACCACGGTCTCGCGGATATTCTTAGCGTTGTTCCCAACGTCGATCCCGAACTCGCAGCCACGATGCCTTATACCCACGAACAATTCGCGGAAGATATCATGCGTCTCTCGGATGGGCGCTTGGATCCCGCGTTGGTCAATGCCCTCGTCGGTGGTTCTCACGACACCGTTTCGTGGCTCTCAAACCGGGTCAAAATCCCCCTCATACTCTCGTTTCACCGCCAAGCTTATTTAGTCAGCGGAAGGCAGAAGTTCTGGGGCGGTATGGTCCTCGCGGTCGAGGGTGGGGGGAAGGGGGGAAGGGGCTTGTGGCTGCCCACCACCGAGCTCTTAAGGAGTCTGGAGTCGAGGTCTGGTTTGACGCGGAGGCGATTGATCTGGTGTTGTCCAACGGTAGGGTCTCCGGACTCAAGGTCAAGAAATGTGGTGAGGTCTGGAGAAACCCTATTGATGGCCCAGCGTGCAGGTGCGATGCTTCAAGGTGATTGGGGAGGGTGTCATAGCACTTGCTGGGACGCCAACACCTCGACAGATATCGGCGACCGCGTTCTGAGCAATCAGTTCACGAAGTCCGGTTACCCTCTCGGAATTATGGTCAACGCCGACGGGGAAAGGTTCGTCGATGAGGAGGAAGACTTCAGGAACTACACATACGCCAAGTTTGGACGCGAGATACTAAAGCAGAAAGGGGGTATGCGTTCCAGGTTTACGACACCAAGGTGACACCGTGGCTACGCGAAGAGGAGTACGCGGATTGTGTCGTGGAGAAGGTTGTTGGACAATCCGTTGGAGAGCTGGCCGAGAAGCTCTCGTATAAAGGGTTGGAAAACCCCTGTCGGTTTGTGGAGACCTTGCGAGACTTCAACAAAGTTGTTTCTTCTTTCGCCGATCTCCACCCGGAGAAGGAATGGGATCCTGCAATTAAAGACGGGCTTTCGACTGGGACTTCATTGAGATTACCCAAGTCAAACTGGGCTCAAGTCGTCGAACTCCCGCCATTCGTGGGTGTCAAGGTTACCACAGGGATCACATTCACGTTCGGGGGTTTGTCAATCGACCCCATCACCGCTGGTGTCATCTCCTCGGAGAATGGTAAACCGATAACTGGTCTGTTCGCAACCGGAGAGATCGTGGGGGGGTTGTTCTACTCGTAAGCCTTTTTCTACCCCAACACCCCAAGTAACGATTGAACATGGCGGAAGCTATCCAGGAGGAAGTGGGCTTACCTCTGGCGCGGTTTTTGGGAGGAAAGCAGGGAAAGCAGCTGCGGCACTGAGTACTACCGACACCTAACATGGAGGGGTGGGACGTTCAGTAATACCGAGCAGACGTTATAGCAACTAGATTCGGCCTACAGTACCGCGAACGTTGCGAAGGGCACACCCATTCTCGCAACCGGCACGCCGTCTCCACGCTCGTGGGAAGACGCATCGCGTGAGAGGACCCGTGCGGACGATTCTGAGGGCCTCTGAAGCGGCTCAAAAGCAAGGGTGCTCGGGTGGAAAAGTCTCAGCTCGTCCATTTCTCACACAGTGGCCTCTCACTCTACAAGCAACCATGACCTCGCTGCTCGTGGTCACCACAGTTTGTGGCTGCTCTGGTGCAAGCCATTCAACGAGGAAAGGAAACCCAGCTTGGTATCGCAATGACTTGACTATCATCCCCAACCAAACTCAGTGGAAGTAGGCGTCCACCGCGTCGGCGGAAACCATGGACGTCCGACGATCGAAGCTCTATGACCCATTACTGCTGGGCTGATTCGAGTGAGAAAGACTATGAGCTTATGGACCACAATCGACTCGCCCGACAAGGTTTGTCTGAGTCTGATGTAATAACTCGCTTCCACATAAAACAGGGAATGGACCGTAGGTGCCAGGTCGATTGGGTGAACGAATCCGCGAGCGGTATAAACACCCCACCGGGCAAAAACGGGATGCCGTATTCTATAATTTCCGAATGTCCACATTGACGCCTTCCTCGCTCTCCTGGCCGGAATACCTTAAGAACGCGTACGAACTCTTGGACACGAATGAAGGGTTGATGAAGGTTGCACCATCGACCCGCTGTGAAAACTCTTTTAACAGACCTGACAGCACGTTTTGTACCAACCGACCGACCTTAGAGAATTCTTTCAACCGGCTGGGAACCAAGATTACATGGGGGATATGATCTTGAGCCACACGGTCCAAATCAAGTAGTTTGGAACGCGAGACGTCGAGGTTGACTTCGTGTGAGACGTCCGTTGGAGGAGGGAAAGCGGGGTAGAAGCTAAACCAGGTTAAGGGGTCCGGCAAGCACAAAAAACCATGGAAAACGTACCTCCGTTGCTGCAACGTATACCGACACAGTTCTGCCATGGGATCCAGAGGTTCTTCGCTCCCTGGTTCACCGCCCGCCCGTTGTCCCTGCTTCAAGAACTCCGCTTTCTTGAGGTGGAACAACGTATCTACGGTAGAAACAGCGAACTTGACGCCGTTGATGGAGAATCGACACGGATTGGTGAGGAAGTGAACACGCTGAAAGTTGAATTCATGAAAGTATGAACCCCGGATTTCGACTGGCTCTCACCCTGTGACTCAGCAACGACGCGTCGAATTCGCACTGCGGGAAAGACGCATGTTCGCTGAGAACATCACTGACACTTGGGACCACGAAGAACGATATCGAGGGTTTCTCTGCCAGGATATCTGCAACCTTTTCCGCGAAGTGTTTTGCAAAAAGTTGTTCTGGTGTCTCATCCACATCACCATTTTTTATCCGTGGATGAGATGAATCTACGAATGGTCCGAGCTAGCTTCGAATCAGCGTTCCTGGACAGGTTCGTAAAGCCTGGCACCGACCAACAAGACCGTATCGGGAGATTCCCTGGATATGATTCGTGTAAGGCTTTCCCAAGGTTTGTATAACAGATCGGCATCTGGGGTGAATGGCCCACTCGCAATGAGCATACCAAACGAGCTCTCGCCGTCTTCCTTCGGTGGAGGTGGAGGGCTATTCATACGCGGTAGCTGCGATGTCCACTGTAAGCGTGAGGAAAACGGGTTGAAAATTTTCACCCACAGGAAGTACTTCGGAAACCAAGAACCAACCCCCACCACCGTTGCGGCCTCTGAGAGCAACAACCGCGCCGGGGAAGAACCCAACTCGGCTACTCCCGTGTATCTTGAGCGGCGTATCGAACCTCAGCGGGACCCGTACGCCAGACCCCATCATCCGGGATGATTCGAGTGCGATCGAAGCCTCGTTGAGCTTTGAGGGACCAGACGCTGCCCCGATTTCCGCATTCGCTACGACCCTTCCAACGATAACTACGTCTTCCTGGCATATGGTTATTAGGGAACTCGATCGGTGGAAGGAATGGAAGTACTTCTGTCACAGAGGCAGGATCGCAAAGTTCCTGGAGGTTGTAATGTATGCGGACAATTTCGGCGATGTCATCGATCCTTTCGTCCAGAACTTTGTAAAGTGAGAGTCCGTCAGTGGTAGCCCCTCCCGAACCTGGGGGAGTGCGTACCATCGCTTCTCTCTGACACTTTCTCGTACATGTAACGATCTAGAGGGGTATAAGTTCGGTACACGAGAAGTTAACACCAATCAAATCCTCACATTCACGTCTCTCAACCTTGTCCACCTGCAAGAACGAGATCTTGCTTGATCCCGCGACGGGAACCGGTCGATCAACACCTTCCCTCTTCACGCTGGGCATGAAACCTCCATTGAGTTGGCGCGGGATTCTTCCGGGGCCATATCCAGAGGCTCCACCGCGCACCGACATGACCCCTGATAGCCGTGCACCTGAGCCCTTGTTCGTGGGTCTACTAGGTTTGGTTTGCTCCTGGGTGATGTATATCTTCAGCTCCTGGATGTTGGTAGTATCTAGTCGGTGCGTCTCTCGACTTAGACGCTTGACCGCTTCCCATTTCCAGCGCAGTTCTTCGGCCGTTAAGTCGTAGTTCTGGCATAGCTGTACACCTATCGTACGGTGAGTTATGAGCGCTGGACAACCGAGGGGGGGCCGCGTACATTCGTTGAGGAGGTGGTCGCAGTCCTGTGGAAGGTATTCACGGAGCTCCTTCTCAAGTTTCTTAAAAAGCACTTTCGGGGGAAGAGATGTCATCGTTGGTCAGGGTTGTGGGCGATCAGGGTGGGGACGCGTCAGGTCACACTTCACGTGCCGAACACCCCAAACGCGTGACTTCATGTTGTTAGGCTTAATATAAAAGAGACAGCAGTGTCGATCTTACTCATGATTGGTCCACGCCCGTACAAAAACACCAGGTGCGCTGATGCTCAAACCTTCTCAAAAATATACAAGTACGCGAGGCGCTTCAAATCCCTCACGCTCTCCTTATCCGCCTTCACGACCTTCTCGTCATTGAACAAGACCCAACCCTCCTCCGGCTCTCCATCCCTGACAGGGCTTTTCGGGACGAGACCCGGGTGTTTGATGTGAGCGACGTAATGACCGGAGTGAACGGAGGGCCCCTTGTGGGAAATGAAAGCCTTGAGTCTGTACTTCGCCGGCAACGTCTTGGTGCCCGAAAGATCCTCCGTCCTGGAGGTCGTCGCCTCGGAAACGTCACCCATCGGTACATCTTCTCCGGTGTCGTCAGGGTGATTAAACACCCATTCAACTGCTCGCTCTGTATCACCACCCTTCGACCACCCAATGAGGGGCGCCCTGACGATGGGTAACCTGGAACGTACCGTCTCGCGGAGCGCCTTCCTGGCCTGAGCGGGGGAGAATCCCATGTCACCCAACATCGCGACCTGTTCCGGAGAAGGCTCGGGGCCCTTAGAACTGCTACTGCCAATGGTAATCGGGTCGTCGATGCCTGTCTGCTCGTTAACGATTTGAGAGCACCACAGGCTCGGGAAATTGTATACCAGGATCTTCCATATGAGCGAACAACCACTCCATGGCAGCGGTTGGGTCAGCATTCCCACTGGCAAGTAGCGCTTTCTGGCAGCGAACCGTCGGGAAGCCCATGCCCTCGAGCTGAGCCATTGCCTCGACATTGAATGTTGGCAACCCGGGAGACACTTTGGAAGTCACGCGTAGATTGAGTACTGAACCCCCGACATGGCGGGATGGTAACCTTACCTTGCTCGTCCTCTGGAAGCTCGACCTCCGTATCCTGCAACCCTTTCCCGATATACTTGTCCAGGCTGAGAGTATCCGAGGGTGGGAGCTTGATAGGGATATCAAGTTTCGTGGGCACCCAGTTCACAAGTTGAAACTTCTTCGCGTGGATCACGAGGACCTCAGGGAACGTCGCGAACCGAGACCGCCTACAAAACTAAGGTGAGGAAAGGAAGAGAACACTGCTTGGGGTGAGCTTACTTGTGTGCGACGACAGTCTTGTTACACTGTGGGCAGGTGTACTCCAGCCCCTCATCCCCGGTCAGGATGTCAAGAGTATCCGTCAACAGCACGTCCCTGTAGACAACCTTCCCTTCGGCATCCTTGCTCTCCTCAATGGCGGGGACAGCGACACTGACGGCATCGAGTTCGTCATTCCTATATCGGACCTTATGACATGATGTACATTGCAATCGTTGTTCCACCGCAAACGTGAAAACTTTCGTTGGATCGACTCCACCGGTGGTATCTTGAGTTCGCTTGAGCGTGCGTCTGAGAACCTTCAACAAATGCGTGAGAAACTCCTCTGAGTCTTGCTGCCTCATCGTAGAAAACTCTTCGTGCCCCTTCCCAATGAGTGCCTTGAATCCCATGGGGCGTACACCGTCTTGGAAGACAGGGGTAGGGGAATCGTGGGAAAGGGGGGGAGTCTCTCGAGCGGAAGATGGAACAGAATATCGGCCGGAGAGCAAACCATCGGCGAGTTTATGCATCTGGCAAGTCACGCAACCAGCTGGCAATGGTTCTGTACACCTCGCCCAGTGTTCGGCAGCGGATGGGTGGTAAGCTCCTCGGAATGATGGAAGGGAGAAGAGTGTTTGGACAACAGAAGCCATATAACAACTGGAACGTAAACGTCCGTCAGTGCTGCAAAATCCAATGTCGTGGCAAGCGGCTCCACCTGTTGCCCAGGTTGGACAGCCCTGTGAGACCAGGTCCAAAAACTGGTTCAAGTGCCTTCCCGTCTTCACCGACGAGCGAAAAATCGTAGTTAAGGTTGTGTTCGATTTGCTGATGCTTCGCTAAGAATTGCACCCTAAAAAGCACGGTTGGAAGGAACGCACCAATTCTGTCATCGACTTTTCCGTTTTCGTCTGCGCCTGGACGTTTATGCCAAACGTTGAAAGGTGCAAAGCCAATTCGGGGTCGATTTTCGAATCATTGCAAATGTAACAGTATACATCTAGTTGGCGGCGGTCAGCCAACAAACGCATGCAGGGATGGTTCTAACGGACCTGCCCCACCCTCTGGAGTGATGGCGCCAAGTTTTACGCTGATTGGGTGACCGGTTTCCTCGAAGTGATTGAGACCGTGCCCGTTTCCACCAGGGACTCCACCATACTGCTTCCTTCCGCAGCCGAGCGAGCCGCAGGTCAAGCATAGCCACAGGTTCTCCTTGAGTTCACATCGACTACAGTGAGCGAGCCCTGACGCCGGAATGGGCCCAGTGGTAAGTTGCTCGAGTGTCGACGTGTGTTCGCAGGCCACAATTTCTTCCTCCCAAGATTTAACCTCCGATTGCCGAGCTGAGGAGAGTGATTTGAGGACGCCGTCAGAGAGAGATTGGACAAGGGGATCCGCAGAAAGTTCTGGGTGCTCGAGGCCATCCTCGTATGATTTCAAAACGACTGTGTGGACGTATTTATCTTCTTCACGTTCCTCCGCGATGGAGAGCTTTGTCATCTTCGTTGGAGGTTCCTCACCCTCTGCCTTCATTGGTAATATTAACGGTGACTGCGGGAGGGAAGAGAAATTCGAAACATACCCTCCTGGAAGAGGACTTCCTCCGCCTCTTCACGTTTAACGCAAACTTGTGCCCAGATTTTTTGTAGTGGGTGAGGGCGTGGTGGCGGTTGGGATCAAGACAGCCCCCGTTGAAACAAGCCAAGCAAACATCGATCCCAAGCGGACCATCCTGGAAACACAAAAAATTACAATCGCAACCAGGATCGAAACCTCCTGACACTGCATTCGCACCTGGTCGTCGAAACATTGCGTGCACTCCTCCCGATGCACCGATTGCGATAACTTGGGAGGCTGGAGTTTGGACAATTGTGCGAGATCCATGGCTTTTGGTCCCCGTTACTGGAAAGCGGATCAGCCCAGCGAGCCTACCGTGATACTCCTCCGCGAATCCGAGACCTCACCTTGGATGAGAACGATGATCGGCGAAGAAGACAGACTCGGGCGTTGCGCGTGTTGGCAAAGGGACCACGTGACCGGTCGATTATCTTTCCCCTTCCCGCTCAAAATTTCAGCACTCTGTCCGAATGGCGCAGAACGGATCAGCCAACGCGCCAGCAGAGGCCTCTTCCTCCTCGATGCCAACTGTCGTCGGGATTAACTACGGAAATTCTTACGCATCAATCGCAGTTGTGTCCAAGGTCTGTGCATCTCTTCGCAATTTGGGATCGGGTGATCGCTCAGGCTTGAGTTGTAGGAAGGGCTGGCAGAGTGTATCGCCAACGAGGACGGCGAGCGCCAGATTGCCTCCGCTATCTCCTTCCATGGCGAAGAAACCGTAGGCATCCCACCGTCCCCGATAATTTTTGGATTCAAATGACATGGGACACAGTATATCGGCACCGGCGCAAAACATCAGCTGGTGAAAAACGCCGAGAACACAATAATCAGTTTCAGGAACCTCCTCGGTAGAAAGTGAGAACCTCTTTTTTTAGACTACCGTGCTGCCCTGAACATTTGTGTTACAGATTTTCCGAGATACCTAAGGATAAACTCGTGGTGTCCGCCCCGATCATCCAACACCCCGAGAAGGCAGATGAACCCGCCTACAAGGTCACGATTCTCCAGCCTGCCCCAAAACCTCTTCCCACTTCTGCGGTCACTTCGACCGCTAACACCCCCGCCGCCTCAAAATTTGGCACCCCGCGATCAGAGCCGACGCCAGCAGAACGGTACCTAACCGTCTCAGAAGTTAATACGATCTTTATCAAATCCCTCGTTCAATCTGCCGAGGGTTTCCTGGGAAAGAAAGTCGAGGGCGTGGTTATTGCCATCCCGGCGTGGTTCGAGGAGGTCCAGCGTGAAGCTTTGGTTGAAGCCGCGGAAGAAGCTGGTGTCAAGGTCCTCCAGTTAGTTGACGATATCGCGGCTGCCGCTCTCCAATCGATCACCACCCCTACATTCCCCGACCTCAAACAAGATAGGACTCAGCTTGTCGTAGACCTCGGTTCCTCCTCCCTTTCCCTCTCCGTCCTCTCTACCCGTCACGGTCTCATCTATCCCCTTGCTTCCTCCTCCGATCATACCATCGGTGCTGATCTCGTCGATGATAAACTCATAAATTTCTTCGCGAAGGAGTTCACCAAGAAAACCAAGGTTCCCTTATCACTCCCTGTGACCGCGTCCTCCTCCGCCGTAGACAAACGCGCCGAGGCCAAACTCCGTCTCGCCATAGAACACACAAAACGAACCATCTCCGCTTCACCTGGTGCCGCCACATGTTCGGTTGAGAGTTTGAAGGAGGGCTATGACCTCTCTGGGACGATCAACCGAATGAGGTTCGATATGGAAGCTCGGGAGGTGTATACCAAGATCGCTGATTCCGCGAAAAAACTTGTCGTTGACGCCGGCCTCGACCTGTACGACATCGATGAGATCATTTACGCAGGTGGAACTGGATGTCTACCAGGGTTGGATGAGACCGTGCGGGGCATCGGATTCGACGAGGAGAGGGTGGTTACCCCTTTCTCTGCTGGAACCGCTGTAGGTGGCGGTGCCTCAGACCCTACCACGATTTTGGCAAAGGGTGCCGTCCTTCAGGCCAAACTCTTGGCCGAGATCGCCAGTGATCAGAATCTTCTTCCGGCGTTCGGAACCGAGGCGGAACTCACGAAGGTCGGGTCCACAAGCAAGGCCCTCGGAATGATCTTCCCTGAGGAAGGCGCGGAGGAGGGCGGCCTTGGTGGCCAGTGGATCCCAGTGATCCTCAAGGAAACTGCCCTTCCAGCGAGAAGAATATACACCGTTAACGTGGACCTCGGGGAGAGTAACGCTGAGAGGGTTGGGTTCGAGGTGTGGGAGGTGAAGGAGAGCATCAAGGTGGAGTTGGTCAAGGTAACCCCCCCGGAGGGCGAGGAAGAGGACGAAGAGGAGCCAGAGGAGACCGAAGAGAAGGAGAGGCTGATTGAGAAAGATGGAGTGGCTCTGACGAGCGTCGTCGTTCCTGTGAAGAGCGGGAAGAAAGAGAAAGGGAGGTGGAAGGCGAAAATCGGGGTGCAGTTTGTGGTGGATGAGGGGGGCAAGGTAGATATCACCGCCTGGGAGGTCGATGGAGGGGAAAGGGTTCGGAAGGTTATCCAGTAGATACCAGTTTAGACCTGGACGCGACTATACACGCGGTTTCATTTTTTGGATTGGACTCCGACCCGTAATGTCTCCGGAAATCGTACAAGTTTCATTCGACCTCACGACTTGGCCGCGCGCCTATTCCATAATGCACAGATAACTAAGACATACATCGGCGAGAGGGAAAGGTGAGAAAAAGATAAGGAATCGTTCTCTGGCAAGAGACACACGAACGCCTGGGATTGATGGATAAATGTTACCGTTTGGACCGGTTCTCAAAAGGTTTTACCAAATCGGAGCGTAACGATTAAACTGGCCAAGGACGTTTTCCGGGCAACAGAGGCATACACCTCTTCCAGGTGGCTAATCCATCTTGACATCCGAGTCCCCGGTACCGGATCCCGTGGCTTTGGGTTCGGTTTCAGGGGTATCCTGGGTGGGGACATCGACAGGATCGGCGGTTTCGGCGGGCTCCGTGACAGTGGTTGACTTGGTCCCGGCAGTGGTATCTGGCGGACTGGGGTCGGTGCTCATAATGTCGGCGAGGGTGGACTCCTGCGAGAGCGAGCTTTCCTTAGCGGGACTCGTGGGTGAATTGACAGGCGAGATCTGAACAGAGATGTGAGGGTTGGAGGAATTGGACACCGGGGTAGGAGAAACGTGAGGAATGCTAGGGATCGACGTAAGGATTGCCACATACACGGACTTGTTGGGATTGGTATGAACGTACTTCTCCGGGTTGGGGATGGCGGTACCGACGGTGTTCTGGGGTGCCTTGCCAGCCTTAGATAGTGCATAGTCTCCGGAATCAAAATATTTCCGGTCCTGCATATCGGGGCTCGTCAATGTTCACCAGACACCGCAACATAAGTTTAGAGACGGACTCTCTGCGCCTTCATCAACACGCCCTTGTGGGTGGGGAGCTTGCCATACAGACGAAAGAGCTTCTGCTCCTCCTCGGTCAAAGCCTATAAAAATGAGATCGTGAGCGCGTCGGTCAACATCTACCACGCCTTCCGTATCAAGGGTGCACTCCGAATCGCAGACGGTGGTTGGGAGGCGTGCGATTGGAGATGCGATGTCCGATTTTGGGTCGAAAGAGGTACGCACGCTGATGTCGACCTTGTTGCGCTTAGCTGGGAGCATGGTGGGTGGGCCCTGGCGGTAGGCTCTGAGCTCTGAAGAAAGAACGGGATTGGTCTTGACGCAGACGACGGGTTGGTGTTGGCAAGTGTTGGGAGCGGGATGGAGTGGAGATGCGTGCGGAGTTTAAATTGATAGCGGGTTTAAGTACTGGAAAAACGCCGACTTCGCGTCGGCAGAAACCTTGCTCGCCAAACAGTCACACATGGTCACCCTTCTGAGTCGAAGATGTGTTTATTTAAGTTCAGAGCATCCAAAGTACATGCTATTTTTTTGCAAGAAATGTGTTTCATCCGGGTAGCCTCATAATGGGAAGGGAGTAGGAGCGATGCCCGCGACCGCTGGGACTCGGTTTCCAACCACTGGTGCAGATTCCGTCGCCGACGACCACATGCGAGTGCGAACGTACTCGTTGTCGCGCCTCGATTCTTTGCAGCGCTCGGCGCGTCGTGATTCCAATCTCAGAGCCTTAAAGAACGTCGCAAAAAACAGTTGTGAACCCTCCGTTCTTAGTCTCCTGAAGGGCTCGGAGTGTGAGAACCAGTGTCAGCACATGGTACCATTCTAGCCTTTCCTTTGGTCCCTCGACCGTGAGTACGGCATCGCATGTCAGGGCCGTTGTCGCCCACAACCACCCCCTAAAGGGGACTTTGGATGTGGTGTATTTGAACCGCACCGGCGCAATCGAGTCCCCACCCGCACCATTTTCTCATCTCGTGCAGGTTCTCCCTTAGACATATTTCCATGCTTGTAGGACGGTGGGTTGTCGCCTTTTCCGACGATTGGCGGGTGGCGCCGGTCATAACCCCGACTCCCGAGCCGCGTCGATGAGCCCGAAGACAGAGCCAGTCATTGCCGTTGCGGTGGCACAATATATTCATGAGAGATTTCCCTGACATCTCAACCGTGCGATTGTTCAGTTATACGGAACTCGAGCGCTATAATATTGGGGGCAGAGAAACCTTGCAAGCAAGGTAATAACTCGGGCTATTACACGTCTCTCATCTACAGCTCCTAGAAATCGAGAACCTCTTCTTCACCAGTGTCTTCGTCGTCCGAGTCCAGGTTGAGCACAGGTTGGTCCGTAGTGGCGGCACAGAGGTCATAAAACCCGGGAGTATCCGAGCAAGTACTCGTGTGCCAGTGGAACCCAGTCGAAGGATCACCCAGATCAAGAGCCACACAGCCGAGGTCATCGTCGTCAGGGCCTGAATTTTCTCTTTGGATTGAGCGCGGTTGCGGGTCAATTGACTCCCAGTCGTCGTCCAACCTGGCCAATGTGAAGAGGTCGGTATTTGCCTCAAAAAGGTGACCAGTGCCGGCTGGGTCTTCGGGACCAAGGGTTTTGAACTATGTCATACGGAGTATTAGTATTTCAGCCGCTGCGGCTTGGTCATGTTGTGGAATTTACAGGAGGTGTGCCCTAGATCGTTGATTAGGCGGGCGGCGGGCAGAAGACAATTACGAACCACGTTGCCTGTGCCTTGGGAGGGCTCAGATTCGGTAAACAAATCCATGAAGGCAGTTTCGAATAAATCCAGAGGCTGTTCGTTGGGGTCCTCGAATGGGGTCGAATCGCCATATTCAACAAGCGTATCTGATGATAGCATGTGATGATCAGAACTGTATAGGGGATCAACGGATTTGGCGGTAGGCGCAGAAGCCTGACAATGTCCGTCAGATGTCATTCGCAGGACGTAGAACGGGAAACAGGGACCTTAAAGCGCTCAGCACGAAAAAGTGTTCGATGCAAACACTGTAGGGATACAAGGAGGACCTGCCCATCGTCCCTGTGGGGTGAGACCAAAACATCATCTAGGGTTAGTGAGCCGAGAACACCCTGGAGCGTTTCCAGAGAGTTGTCATAGACAGCGTTGTTACTCCTTCGCAGAGACTTTTAAATACATCAGTTCAACCCGACAGATGAGGAAGACAATACTCGCTTTCAGGATTCTTCTGCATTGCTTTTGAAAGGTGGTGTTTTGGGACCGATCAATTATATTCAAGATTGGCTGGGCGACCTGAGGAAACATGTCCATTTCTGTATCAAGAGACTGCACTGGTTCAATGAGGCCGAAAAACAACAAGGGAGGTGCGCACGTTTCTCCAAGAACCGAAGATGAGAGGATAACGCCTACTCAAGGGTCAAACTAATAATCCATCGAGGAAGGCGGACTCTACCTGACAAAGTCCCGGGAGAGAACCTTTTCGACAGCGGAGTTCACCATATTTTGAACCGGGAGGAGATGCTGAGGGGAGAACGGGTTCATGACTGATATCGTTTAGAAGGAGTCAGAGCTGGACAAGGTGGATACCGACGGGTGTCTTCCGTTGATTTCGATTTCCAAGCAAAGGACCAATTGATGGCGGTAAGAGTTGCAGTGGCAACCGGCAGCTCATCTGGGTACAGCAAGGCACGGGACGACAAGATTGCGACTGCAAACGACGGTTAGCGAGTAAACCAGAACGATTCTGAAAAACGCGCACCCTCAAGAGTTCCATCAGCACTAATGTAGGGCTCTGAGACGTTGCCAATGAACAGTTTGGCAGCGTGCTGTGGGATGCGTGAGGAGGCTATGTATGCGCCAAATCGCGGGATCGTTCCATACGAGTTTGAGATATTCAAGGAGATACGCAACAAGTGACGACTGCTGGAGCGTTTCCGTAGGGGTTCGTTTCCCCTCAAACGAGCCCGTGAGACGTAAGAGTATGCTGGATGACGAGAGGATGTCGAGTGATTCCGGCGACGGAAATTTCTGGATTTTTAGGACTGGTTCGTCATCGACGGCCAGTTTCAGCTCGTGGGTTATTCCCACTGCGAGAGAGAGGCCGTCCGTGGCCGTCTTGAGAGGCGGTGAAGACAAGCACAGGGTTGGCATGAGAGCAAAGTGGTGTGACCGACTCAGATCATCTGCCCAAGTTGTCCGAGCTCCCTCTTTCTCTCTATCCACGACCATCTTCGATTCGCTCTCGACGGCCACTGCCAGTTATCGCAGACTCCCCCTCAATGGTAATCGTAAAAATCAAACCAATTTGTAAAAACCGTCAGGCGTTTCTCATCTTCTTATCGGTAGGCGTCGGACATCGACCAGAAGATCCAGGATGTCTACAAGCGCATCCAAACCGAGCGCAAGGTCCTGGAGGCCTCCCAGCTCCTCCGCCAGGCCACCTCGAATCCCGACGTCCTGAGGCGCAATGAAGCGAAGATCAGAGAGGCCGAGCGGCAGCTCTCTTATTTTGAGGACACCCTACGTGAACTCCAAAACAAGAAGATGATGCTGTCCCAAGGTTCCTCAGGTGGTGGTTCTCAAAGAGACCGCGCCGCCCCTCCGCCCTCCCCGGAGTACGACCAACGGTCAGGAGGCCGTCCGCCCGGCGGTCCCGAGAACCCCAGGATGGGTCCCCCACCGAAAAGGGTCTACAGCAATCTAGATCTTATCAAAGCCGACACACCGGTCACCACGGCAAGGATCTCACGGATGCTTCACCAACTCGAGTTCAAGCTTCAGGTCGAAACCCAGTACAAAAAGGGCATTGATAAGATGGCGAAGCTCTACCAGGCCGAGGGTGACAAAAAGTCGCGCGCAGACGCAGAGGCCAAACGGGTCGAATCTGAGAAAAAGATTCAACTCCTTCAGGCTTCCCTGAAGCGCTACAAAAATTTATTCATCATGGAAAGCGAGGCCGAGGAACCTGAACCCGCGCCAGGTGCGTACCTTCTCCAAAATAATCCACCTCTCCTATTTCCTCGGATTGCTTATTCGCACCCCATGTTTTCAGGCGATAAAGGCGCAGAAAACGTACGCTCAAAATCGCTGACTGGCACCCTTCACATATCCCTCCGAAGTGCTCACGAGCTTGACCATGCCCCGCTCGTATCGAGGTCCCGTTCCGCTGCCAAGGCTGGCATCGATACCTTCGTATACATCAAGGTCGACGGTACTCAACGCGCCAGATCTCATAATTCCAAAACGGACCGGTGGAATGAAGACTTCGATATCCCGGTGGACAAGGCGACTGAGATAGAGGTTGCTTTTTACGACAAGCAGGCGAGTGAAGTTTATCCGATCCCAATCGGACTGTTGTGGATCAGGATCAGCGATCTCGTCGAGGCTCTCAGGAGGCAGCGCGTCATGGGTGGCGGGCAGGGCGGATGGGTCACTGCCAACGCGATGGGTAGTGACTCCACGAATCCCCACAACGCCGACCCGTTCGGTGCCGGCGGGGGTGGCATGGACGCGCCATTGAACTTCCCAGGTGGTGTCGCCGGAATGCGACCTCCCGTTCCTGGGATGCCCCCCCAAGAAGGCGTTGAAGCGTTCTTCTCCGTTGAGCCTGTTGGCGCTGTGGCGCTGCGCCTAAACTTTAGTAAGTATTCCCTTTAAAATACGCGCGCCTACCGTGCTAATTGCAACCAGCCAAGGAGAATGTACGAAAACGACCTATGGAAGCTGTAGGCGGTCTTGGCCGTCAGGGTGCTGTGCGCAAGCGCAAGGAAGAGATACACGAAATGAACGGTCACAAATTCGTTCAGAAGCAATTCTACCAACTCATCTTGTGCGCTTTCTGCAATGAGTTCTTGCTCAATGCTCTCGGGTATCAATGTGAGGACTGTCGGTATACCTGTCACAAGAAGTGTTACGAGAAGGTGGTCACGAAGTGTATATCCAAATCCAACACCGGAGTGAGTACATTCGCCTGTTGAGCACTGACACGGTACACTGATCATATTTTCAGGATGGGGACGAGGAAAAGATCAACCACAGGATTCCTCACCGTTTCGAACCACTCACGAACCTGGGAGCCAACTGGTGTTGTCACTGCGGTTATATGCTGCCCCTTGGCCGGAAGAATGCTCGAAAGTGTTCTGAATGCGACATTACGTGTCACGCCCACTGCGCTCACCTTGTCCCTGACTTCTGCGGCATGTCAATGGAGACGGCAAACAAGCTCCTGGATGATTGGAGGCAGATCAACCGGATACGGCAGGACAGGACACCAAAGCAGCATGTCAAACAGCCGTCACTTACTCATGTCATTCCCCCTCAACAACCCAGTACAAGTCCAGACACGTTAAACCAAGGCATGGAACGGATGAGGATACAGGAGCCCCCTGCTCCTGTTCAACAGCAGGAACTACCTCCTCGCCAACAAAGCCCTTCTCAGGATCGGTATGGGTATCAGCAACCGCAACCACAACAACCTCTCCCTGGCACTTATTCTGGCCCGCACAGTCATCAACAAACTCAAAGACCGCCAGGTGCAAGGATACCCGTTCCCCCGGCATTTCCCCTCGAACAACAACAGGCGATCCTGCAACAACCTCCACCAAGGGACGATAGGTATGGCGGGTATGATGTAAGCTTCGACGTGCTCGTGCATTTCACGAGACTGATGACCCGACTCTAGAAACCCCCCACCCCACCCCAGAAGCAGTATCCTCCTGGTGTCGGACTCCCACAACAACAGCGACCTCCGCAATTGATAGCAACCCCCCCTCCCCAACCACAGTATCAACAACCACCCCCACAACAGCACCAACCCCCCCCCCAACAGCAACAGGCTGGTCAGCAGCAACAACACCGACAATCGCAGTCGATGCGAAAGAGGAAGGTGGGGTTGGACGACTTCAACTTCCTTGCTGTACTCGGGAAAGGGAATTTCGGTAAAGTCATGCTAGCGGAAGAGAAGCAGACGAACAACTTGTATGCCATCAAAGTATTGAAAAAGGAGTTTATTATCGACAACGACGAGGTGGAAAGGTATGCGAACCGTTGTTTCGCTGGGGCTTATCAGCATACTGAGATGGCGACGTTCTCCGTAGCACGAGATCCGAGAAGCGGGTGTTCTTGACTGCAGCGAAAGAGAGACACCCATTCTTACTTGGATTGCATTCGTGTTTCCAAACGGAGACCAGGGTGTACTTTGTGATGGAGTACGTTAGCGGAGGCGACCTGATGTTACACATACAGAGGAAGCAGTTCTCGTTACGTCAGGCCAAGTACTACGCCTCTGAGGTGTTACTAGCGTTGGAATACTTCCACGCCAATGGTATCATCTACCGGTGAGCGTTATCTATCGTCGCATCAGCAGCTTAGTCGCTCAATTGCACGACCAGGGATCTGAAGTTGGACAACATCCTCTTGACCCTGGACGGCCACGTCAAGGTTGCCGATTATGGGTTGTGTAAGGAAGACATGTGGCATGGGTCCACCACCAGCACGTTCTGCGGCACTCCGGAGTTCATGGCGCCTGAGGTAGGGTCGATGAACTTGCTAGATGGTACATGTGGGCTAATTTTGTTATGACCAGATCCTCCTCGAACAACGTTATGGTCGGGCGGTGGACTGGTGGGCGTTTGGTGTGTTGATGTACGAGATGCTTTTGGGCCAATCCCCGTTCCGTGGCGACGACGAGGACGAAATCTTCGATGCTATCTTGGAGGACGAACCACTATACCCTATCACGATGCCCAGAGACGCGGTTTCTATTCTTCAGAAGGTTTGTTTTGGTTTGCTGTGCTCTCTGTAGCACCAGCCCCAGGTCATCGCTGAGCGTTCATCACTTGTAGCTTCTTACGCGAGACCCGAATCGTCGCCTTGGTTCTGGGAAAGGAGACGCGGAGGAGATCAAGAGGCAGCCATTCTTCAAGGACGTTGTCTGGGATGACGTTTTGAACAAACGTATACCCCCACCGTACTTCCCTACGATTGTGGGCCCTCAGTTTCACGCTCGTGCTGAATTGCAGGCTGAATGGGTTTTGTAGAACGGCAGCGCAGATACGAGCAATTTCGATGAGGAGTTCACGAAAGAACAGCCGACGTTGACACCAGTACACGGACAGCTATCAGCACAACACCAAGCGATGTTCAATGGATTCTCTTGGGTGGGTCTACGCCGTTTTCCCTTATCAATCAGGACTGTGCGCTGATCTCAGGTCGGTTACACACAGATCGCCACTTGGGCTGACATCCAGCAGTAGGAGGGCGTTTCGTCTGACGTGTGTTGTCCGGTTGGGGAAGCATGGTTGTAGTACAATACCGATCTTCTGTTTTACTTTCCGTGTGACGACCCCTGTATTCCGCTTCGTTTCATCTCTCTATTCCAACTGTTTTTCTTTCACTTGGTCTGTGACGATGTGAGTCCCGGTTCCGGGAAGACCCGTTGGAACTGGAGTGGTGCGGCCGTCTTCTGTTTCGCCGGGTTGGTCTGTGCTGGATGCTTCGTCTTGATCTTGGACGATTTGGTGGAAAGAGTTCCAGAGGTTCGCGACCGTTTCGTATTCTGCGGACATCGAGAAGACCTCTTCGACTTGGCGGTTTAGAACGTTGGTCAAGGAGAGAAGTTCCTCGAAACCCTAGATACGGAATACCAAAAGAATGAATGGATTGAAAGGCTGACGATGACGTACAGAAATTATCTCGGACGCTAGGCGGTCACGCTCTTGGGCGAAGAACGAGTCGTCGTCGTTCGCTCGTGCCATGATGATGATCGTGCCAGGCAAGGGCGCCACTCGCTCTTGAAGAAGCTTCTTTGTGATCGCGCCACAGGGGTTGGCGGCCTGGCATTCGACTAGGATCCGGAGACTCGGGTGAGACACAGATTTACCCCCTTCTCGCCATCGGCTGTGGGTGTTCCCTACAAGTCGGCTCATCGTTCACGTTCCAAAGGTCTGGTATAATTATCCGCAGGCTGCGCGAGAGCCACAAGTGGCCGACAAGGAGATCGACTGATGCCAACGCCGGACGGTGACGGTGATGAGGACTTTGAGTTCTTGGTCAACCTCCTTGCTTCAGACGGGGCTGACCCTGACCCTGGTCCACCGCCTCTTCAAACCACCGGGTCTCGTCAGGTCCACCATGGCCTCGGGATCCAAAGAGGATCTGACGGTAAGCTTGATCTGGGACAGGTGAAGACGTATTACGAGAAGAAAAATACGAGAGTGGGGACCGGGACGGGGATAGGGGCAGTAACCCGGGATAACCCTGGGTCAGCGGATCCCCGATACCTTCGGAATCCCTCAGGTTTGTACGGTGGCCGGCGGGTTGTACTCGCTGCGCTCGCTGGTGTGATGTGGCGTGGGTTTCGGAAGGACTGGGGCGCTAATGCATGTCAATTGTAGGGAAAGGTGGGGGGAACGGTGAGCTGGTAAGTCCACGCTTCTGGGATTGCCATTGATCGTCATGCATACGGGCGTCCCGCTATGGGTGCTGATGGTCCCTCTTTTTTTCTTTCTTTCGCGGGCAGGCTGCTGTCGAAGGAGACATATCTATTTCGCGCTCCGCTTCCGACCGTGATGATCAGACGGGATCACCCTCGAGGCGACCTTCAACGTCAGCCTCGTGCGATGCGGTACGTTGCTACTTGTCGTGCGGCGCACAGGTTCCTTATCCGGAAATCGAGCCAGGAAACTCTGGCTGATCTCCAGGTATGGGATGGGTGGAATGAGACTGCGTGTGCTTAGATCCGTCTTCCATGCAGGGTCGAACGCGAGCTCCGGCTTCATCGCCCTCGATGGATAATCCTGGGCGTTGGGTGGATCTGCTTTCAGAGCGAGAGGCGAAGCAGCTTCTTCTGGTGCGTTACCCCACTACCGCCGACGGCATTTAGGTTGAGGTCGCCCTTGGCGCCTAGGAAATCTCGGACGCGTTGAGATTGAAACTCCCACTGGACAATGGCCCCGGTCCCGCATCGGATCAACCCCGTACCCTGAGCAAGGTCAAGAACGTGGTTGGGTTCCTGGTGGAGATGGACGAACTGGTTTGGCGTCGTTCAGAGTATGGTGCGGACCGTGGGGTGTTCGATTCGAAGAACACCTCGGCGGTGGGGGAACACATCAGATTGTGGGAAAAGGTAGCGCGCGGGCGAAGTTCCGAGTAGGGACATTGTGGTTAGCCTCGTGGCCGAATCGAGGGTGTGCGAGGACCGAATGGCATAGTGGTTAATAAACGAGGCGGTGCACACTGTGGGCGCAGATCGGCAATTGTTTACGTAAGAATTGGCCGGTCCGAGGTGCACTGCCTTGTAAAAGGTTGCTGAGGACCAATGGGAGAACCGTGCTCTGCTTCTGTTTTGGGCAAGGAGGCTTGGCGTGTGGGTTATTAGATTTCCAATTATCTAGCACGTGGGCTTTGCGCTGTGCGATTGGGAATCGGAAAAATTTCTCCAGGGTCGCCGAGGCCTCCGATGCGATTTGCCTCGTTGGCTTGCGGGTTTGGTGCGGGGCTCAGGGTGGGGTGGGACGCTCATGTAAATCCCAGGATTTCCAATGCTGACTGCGAGGCAAGTCAGACCAAGGCGGATCTACTGCGTCGAACCGGCCGTAGAGCGTTGCCCGCTTGGTTTTTATTCGAATTTCTTGTCCGATCGGTGATGACCCCGCCTTTCTCAAATAAGGCATAGTCCCCAGTGCATGCGAGGAGGCGGTGCTCGTTCAGCGAAAGGTTGGAAGGAGATTTCCTCGAAAGAGTATGACGTCGAAATTTGATTTATTCTTGACATTTATCGCTCGGGGGGCTTCTGTGGGCTTCTCGCCAATCACGCCTTCTTACCTCTTCACACCCGTCGAGCCTTCCATCGGGGTGTGAAGAGAGCCAGCCGTCCATTCCCACCCAGGGGACGTTGGCCAGGAAAAACGTTATCCATCCGCAGTTGTTTTGCCGCCCATGCCCATATAATGGACAGCATGGTGGACGTTCGGGGGGGGAGGCGCAAGAGTATTTAAGTCCCGAGCTCGTTTACCGTTCTGTATCGCACCCCTTGCTCATGAACCTCCCAGTCTTTATACATGATAAACCCAAGGCCCCCAAGGGCCCCGGTACCTCGTCAAGATTCATAGGTGTAATATTTGGCATGCTGCGTGAGACCCTGTTTCCAGTTGTTTGGACCGGCGCGCGGTTAACGGGCGCAATCAATCAGTCCTCTTCCTCCTGCTTCTCACCACCTTCCTCTGGTGGAGGAGAATATACCCGTCCCTCCAGGGACTCGCCGGATGGCTCAGAAGAAAGACAAGAGAGTATCTACCACGGAGTGCGTACCCTCAGACCTGTATATCTCATCAGATTGCTGAGGGCATCGCGCGACAGCCCCGCCACAAACTGCTAGTAGGCCCGTACAAGCCACCCCCAGCATCACACCTCTCCCTCCCATCTTCTACCAAAACAGAAGACACCACCAGCGCCGACCGGATTCCGTGGACACGCTCCCTCCATATACCCCATCTGAAGGGCCGACCCCTTCGCCCACCGAATGCACCCCCAGCGGGGCTGGCTGACCATCATTCGCCGATTTCGGATATTACGACAATTTAGAGTGTATCTCACCCGCCTTATTTTTTCGATGTGGAACAACGGCGGAACAACGTAAACAAACCTGTTTAGTATACGCTCGTATCGTGTATATATCTACCATAGGGTGGTCCAGGGTCTCGTTTCTGTAATTTGACGCACCCCCAGGAGGATGGGATGGCGATGTTAGCGGGCTGGGAAATTCGAATATCCCTTATCTCTCTCAAATCCACCGTCTGTTTCGCCAGCACATAGCCTTTCCTCAGCCAACAAACTCATGGGAACATGACGTGGTCTGCTGACCGGGAACAAGTGGCGAAAGATGCTTCGACGGTTTGTACGGTTCGCACCCGGCGCTCATCGTCCCCCTTACTAGGTTTGGAAGTAGAGAATCGCACGTGCCGCTTGGCGGGTGACTCTTGCTTGCCCAACGATTGTCTCTCAAATATTCCTCTTTTTCCCTCCTTTTTTTTCCCCTGCGCAGCCACATCGACGTCTGTCGGCGCTCCTCCAACCGGGGTATATAAGTAAGCCTCTGGAAGACAGACATGAATCCCCAAGTTCCTTCCCCCCTCGATAGTTCCCCTACCCACACCATCCCTCCCTCCCTCCCATCCCCCCTTGGATGTCCCCCGCCGCCGTCCCCAGTGCCTTCACCCCCGCCGCCGCTGTTCAGGACGGTCACGGTGAAGAACACTTGCAGGTTGCAGGCAACAAGTACAAGTTCGGTCTGATCTTCTGGCCGATTCTTTTCGGAGGTCAATCCTTCCGTCCCCCCTTCCCCCCATTCATTCGGTGTTGATAGCGATCTCATACAGCACTGTTGATTGCCCTCCTCTGGAAGCTCTGGACGTGGAAGGCAAAGTCGGTCGTGCCTGCAAGTCCCATTTCGACCCCCAAGCTGTCGACTGGCGACGTCATCCGGATGGCTCAGATCCGAGGCTCGCCTTCGTTTGGTCGCCCAGTCACAGCGGTGCAGGCGTCCACCCTCAATCTACCTCCCCCCGCATATGTTCGACCTCCCCAATACGACAACAGCCCACCGCCGTACGGTGGAGGCATCGGCCCTTCATGACATCCGTGAGTCTACTCAGGTTCTATTCAGAACTCGACTGATCCCATCTTCGTAGATCCCGCTATGAGCTCCCGCGGCCGATAATGACATTCTAACTCTCCTCAAACGATACTTTTCGCAACACCGCATCTCTTTCCGGGTGCTGAGCCACTCGTCCTTCCGCATAGTTATTTTTTTCATTTATTACCTCCATCTGTCATTGTCGTTGTTGTCGTCGCATACTATTAGGCTCGCCGGCCGTGTTTTGTCCCACTGCTAAGTACCTTGTCCCTCGGATTTTTCTCCCTTAATACCGGAATGGAGTATCTCGTTCTAGATGACCGATAATACACTATATCTCATTGTCCCAGTGACTTCGGGCATTCGTCCCGGCCTCCTGGGGCAGTGCAATTTCCAAAGTTTCCGGAAGGGGGAAGATGTGACGACAGCAATCCGAGGACACAGATATTCGTGTGTGGTGCTGAATTTGTCACCAGCCGTTGGCTGTATGTGTCAGCTGTTGGCTTGGGAGCACGATTTGGACGTCGCCGCGTAAGTCGACCGTCGAGGGGGGGTGGGTTTCATAGTACTTGTGTATTTGTCCCCGGCGGGATGAACGATCTGCCCAAGAATGCAGGCCAAGAGTCATTCGAGATCGAAAATCGAAGCCTTGGTTTGCTTCCACTCTCTTTGCTTCCGACTCCGCCCCGTCTTCGGGGTCAAATTCACTTCGGATTGATTTCACCTCCGAACCTTCCTAATGCGGCGGATTGGGGACCCGCTTCCTCCCAAACTTCAAAGAGGTCCATAACCAAAACCTGGTCACCTTTGCTTGTTGGATGGTGGATCACGCGAGCTGAGGTCATCTGGCGGTTCACACCTCATATGACGCAACTTATGCGCGTGGAGCTCGGATTCACACGGATCAAGGGTGCGCGAACTATCCTTTCTGAGTACAATCTATGTTCAGCTGCGCAAGGTCCGACCTGTACTCTGTTTCGTACCATATGCTGCGCACGATTTCGGCCCCCTGGCTCCATTGTGCGCCTTCCACAGCTCTCCCGCCCGTTAATCCCGTCCACCGGCGAAGAACGGTCCAATCTCCCTCCTATCTTCTCTAACCATCGTGGTGGCGCCCGCCCTTGACTCCTTCGGTCGTTCGATCGCGCCGTCGTTGTTCCTAAACTGCCCGTAGCCAAATGACTCGGCCGCCAGTTGCACGTCACCCAAACCCAATCTATACCTCTTTGGCACGATACCCTTGCCGAACGTTTCCGTGATGTGGTTTGAGCAGAGCAGGGATAAGCAGATGACGAGGATGTGCAGAGGAACCAATGAGAACGCCGTGGACCAGATCATTCTCAGGTTTTGCTTCTCGAAAAGGTACAGTTTTGCTTTGCATCCCGGCAGAGTGATCCTCGGGAAACACCTTTTGCTGGGTGTGGCTTGGTGCAGAGGGTTATAGTAGCCACAGCATCCGAGGGAAGTCTGGACCGCGAGCCGGTCCTGAGGGTTATACCACTGACTCCACGCCAGATTTAGCTTCCTGTCCAGGGCAAACTCCGTCCGTTTGTAGCCAGCGTAGCCTACGACCGCCAGCGAGATGAACGAGGGCCAAAGCAAAAGACAGTACACGGCCAGGATCGGGCGAGAGTTCAGAACGACACCACAAAATCCGACCAGAGATGTGAAAATTTGAATAGATGCAGCGACGGTGATGTAGACCAGGATGTCGCTGTCCGTCGTGTACATGACCTCCGCATGTTTCCAGCCTGTTGTATTTTTAAAATAGCGCAGTTGGGAAATGGATGCCACTCACCTCTGAACCACGTAAGCATAGCATACCCTAACCCCACAGAAGAATACCCAAAACCTATCAGGATTGACATTAAGAGGACCCATTTGTGCGTTGTCCATTTATCTGCTTTGTCGAACCCAAGCACTTCGCTCTCTTCAACCGCGGTCACCAGCCCTCCGGCCGATCGAGGGTTGAGACGGGGCTTCGGCCACTTCTGCGTCCAGTTGCTACTTGGGGCGGGCAACAGGGGTGGTCGGTTGTTCTCGTCGTCCGACCTCCAGCCGGTGGTCCTTGTCCGGGGGGTGCCGATGTAGCCCGAATGGTTCGAGCCTCTCTGCTGGGGTGAGAGTCTTGGTATCGAGAAGCGAGAGCGGACAGAGTTTTGTCTGGAGAAATCTGGAGTCGGAAGATGAGAGCTGAATGTCGAGGAGTTTCCGTCGCGTTCCAAGTCCGGGGATCTCAAGGGTACATCGCTGAAAGATTGTGGAGGGTCGTGTCGTTCATAGCGGCCGAGGTAGTCGGGATCCAAGGATCTGCCACGGGCTAGGTTTGGAGAAGGTGTCGGCAAGGGTGGAAGCGGAGCGTTTTTTAGTGCAGAAGCGCGTCTGGAAGCCCGCCGTCGGCATGCATTCCCATCTTCCACGATGGTGGACATCCTACGATATTCCCCAGGGTCCACCGACGAAGGGCTAGCACGCGTAGAAGACCTGGAAAGAGTTTGGATGGTGTCCGACTCTGGCGTTTCTTCTCGCTCGGTCCTGTTGTACGTCCCAGAGCGTCTACGAAGAGACCGGGTGTTTTCCACAGAACGCAAGGAGTATGGGTATCGTTCCGCCATAGCAAAGGCAGTTTATAGGAACGAGTCCACTTGTCCCAGACAGGTGCAAGCGAGTTCGGGCAGCAAAGGGAGACGGGGAGCGGCAAAGTTCAAAATAATTCCAGCGGGATATTCGAGAGCTCCGGCTTTTTTTGAAACTCCGATCGTTACAGGTCGGCAGGTTTCTGGCCGAACATCGACGACCCACCCTCGGTCACCCTTCCCATCCACATTCATTTACCCTCCCTGGATCTACGTCGTCTCAGCCATGGACCCCGACGGAAAATCTCCCATCCCCCCGTATTACGGCGGCAGGCAGTCCGGGAACAACGACTACTCTGGGAATCCGGCCCGGCCCCCAAGAAACCGATACGACTCCAGTTCTTCATACTATAACCAAGATGTTGACCGGCCGAGGTCGAGCACAGAACTCCTGAACGGGGGCACGAGATCGGCGGGCTACAACCAAAACTCGTTCTTCGACGCTGGGAGGACGGAACCGCTCAAGGGTGGAGATGACGAGGAGGACCCTTTGAGAGGGAAGGGTGAAGGGAGTTGGGACATCTTTGCGGATTTTAATAACGCTGGGCCGAGGTACAGTGAGGCCTTTGTCGACCCTGCGCCTGAGCCTGAGCCTGTGTGAGTAAATGCACTCTTTTTTCGTTGGTGTGAGGTTTCGTGGTTGATAGCGCTGTGGAATAGGTACCCGTCGCATTCTCACGGAAGTCTCAAGCACGAAGATGCCGCCAGTGTCACAGGGACACATGTAGAGATGGTTACCGTCCCTGCTCTTGGTCCCGAGTGGAAGGCTTCGGAATTGTACGACATGACCCGGAGTGCTAAGAAGGAACGGAAGGCCGAAGTTCGAAATCAAAGGTGGAGGGATTGGAGGAGGGGGGAGCGGGGCATGTGTGGGCGTTGGTTTACCTGGAAATTTACCGTCTTCTTCGTCTTTGGGCTGTGTATAGCGTGAGTTGTCCGTCCCGACCCTCGGGATACCTGTGGCTGATTACTACCGACCGCCACCGCCGTTTAGCGCCGGAATTCTCCTTGCTTTCTTGATCCCCCGTGTGCCCAGGTTCCAGTTCAATCAAGACAGACCACTCTCACCTGCGACCGGTGACTTTAACCGCTCCATCCCAACACGATTTTTGGTCTCCCCCGCAAACTTCTCGTTCCCGGCCTATGCAGAGTTGCAGGTCGATACTGGATCAAACTTCATACCTCTGAAGTTCACCCACTTGAACGCCCTCATCTTTGACCTCCAGACGAATGTCGAGGTCGGGACTGGTGATATATATGGAGTCACCGTCCCCGCGAAGCGTTTCTCGAAAATTCAGGTACCGATGAACTTTTCGTATGTTGCGGACAACAGCAGCGACACCACGTGTAAGCCTTTTCCCATCCTTCTTATGAATGCGGTGGGATTGACACCTCACCCCTCCCAGGGGCGAACTGGTACAATTCCTGCAGAAACGCAGCCCTCTTCCCCACTGGCGAGAGGCCAGGTACGTCCCCTCGTCACTTGTCTATCCATGACATAGTATCCGACACGATTCTCCCATCTCCGCAACATATAGGTCTTCGCTTCAGACTTGTGCTGGAGATGCACATCGCAGGGTTGATTGGAAGTCGATTCACGTCGACGCAGGTTACGGACACGAGTTGCCCGGTCGAGCTCCCAATGAACGCGGCTTGAGCAATTTCAATCCTTCTCCGCCTGCTTATCCGCATCGCTCGCTCTCCCCCTATACACTTTTGATCGCTGTTATCTCATCCACACTTCTCACTGGTCACGTCGTCATCGTAACGCTATACGCCTCGCGGACGTTTCCCCAGTACCCGCCCCCATCACCCCATCCGTTTCGCTCGGACATACAGACATACTTCTTCATGGCCCACCATCTCCCCACCTTCGTTTTACCATCTCACGTAGCTTACCTCCCTCTTTTGCATCTCCTCGGACGTCTATGTACGCAAATTCACCTCTTGATTGACGTCTTTTGTCACAATCGTATTTCTCCATTTTTTCCGGACTGGATACGCCTGATCGTATCTGACCCCCAGTATGGAGTGCTGCGCATGATGCACGGTCGCCGGATCTGGTGTTCCTGACCGGTGGTCTCCATGAGGGATTCTACGACGGAAGATTGTCGGCGCGATTCCGAAGAGTTTCCAGCTATTCGGCGAACCTCAGGTACACGGTTCTTGATTATGGAGCTGTAAGCATCCCCCGGCAAGAACGTTGCCCACAGTTTGAAGGTTGATGGAAAAGTCGACGGGACATCTTTGAGTGACTGTGACGTCCCTGTTCTCGCTCCACTACGCCCACGCTTCTTACAGTGATCTCAACCCGTCGGCCGTTCTACGCTTGATTAGCCTCACGGTTCAAAATGGTGTTCTTCGGTGTTATTCTCGGTACGTTAAAGTCCAAGTCAAATTTGGATCCAGATACACGCACACGAATACGGTGGTCGGATGATCTGCGGTCATCGTACCGGCAAGACGGCCTTTAGCCTTTTTTTTTGCACCGGCCAAACGACCGGATTCCCCGCTGTACGTATGCGTCAACTTTTAGCAGTTGGTAAGGTTGATACGTAACTTTCAGAAGTTGAGGGATAAGTACGAAGCGAGGGTTGTCGGAAAGGTGGGAAAGCACAAGAGGAAGGTGTTTGACAACCCTGCGCTGGTGCGGAATGCGCGCAGCACGCACACGACCTCCCAGCTGGAGGGATGTGACCCTCAGTTCCACCCTCCTGATCGTTTATTAGCGTTAACGTTCAACGTTTAGTTGCTGTGGCGATCGATCGTGGTGGGGTCACTTACCCCACAGTCGGACCTAGAGGCCAGACATCCACGCTGCAAAAAGCCCCCAATCCCCTGCCTGAATTCGAACGCACCCCGGCCCCGATGCCCGATTTTTTGGCCTCCGATGTCGCGCATGGTGGTCGGAATGAAAACCCAGACCCAGGCTGTTCGACCCCACTTTCAAGACGATCGTTCCGTGTGTTCTGCCGTTGTATGGAAAGGTTGGGTGAGATAGCCGTTCACTGTGATCATGCCCCCCTCTCCCACAAGGAATGGGTGGAGTTTGTTCATCGGAATGGGGTGCTCCGTCAGACTGCACGGACCGGTTGGCGCAACGCTCTCGGTGAAACCTGCCGCAGAATTTGGTGCCGGGTGATGTGCGAGCCTGATGTGTTTGGTAGATGCATTTGGATTCGAAGCAAGTTATGTGCACGGTGACATCGCAGGGAAGCACACACCAGTTCAGGAGGGGGAGGCGAGATTGGCGCTCTAGGGTTTCGCCGACCCTGCCGATTCCTCCAGGGTGATTATGGGGACGAAAATTAGATGCAAGGCAAGCAGCGATGACGCAGCAGATGCAGGAGGGATAAGTGGGGCGTTCTGGGGAGAGGGAACCGATCTGTGCGGGGGTCTCGGGGGGTGGCCGGGGTTGGGCGGGGAAACCCTGGAGAAATGGTGGTTTATCCTAGGTTTCGGCGAAAGGGACGTGGCAGTTGGGCTAGCTGGATGTCGGAGATAAATAAAGTATGGGAGTTACACTACGCGCTGCGTGGGGAGTGACCGGAGAGACAAACCTGCACTACAGGGGCAGTGACCGACCCGAGTGTTCACTGTACGACCTTTCAGAGAACGTTTCGGCTACCGCTCGCGAGGTGGCTACACCTCTGTGGCTCAAGGGAAGGTCAGGGATCGATTGCGGCATGGTTCTTCGGATTTCAAAAACCGAGGATACCAACTGATGAAATTTTGCACTGACGACCGGTGCTGGCCATCCCCACAGTGGGTGACATATGACGGGCCCTTATGCATTGCAATTCCGCCGAAGATGCGCCGTGGTAGATCGGAGGGACCCGAATATGGAGAGTTCTGGGCGGCGGAGAAGTCACGGCTTGGGACGATCGCATGTATAGCGCAGTAATTCCGACGAAACTGTTCTGACTCAAAGCATGATCCGTTTACGAAGTGGTGATAGATTCGTGAGACCAGATGGGGGGTAACGAGACCCCGGTGGACGGCGTATCGCGTGTTGAGGGTCTCGTAAGAAACATATAGGACACTGGAGATAAGCATGCGGAGAGAGCTAGGAGAAGCGGTGATCCGAGGGAATGGATAGCAACAAATTTGGGACGCAACGGATTCGGAGGATTCCAAATGACCGGGGGACGGAAAGTGAGTAAATCGGAAAAATATCGGGTGCGGGTGTGGAAAAGCTAGACGCCCGTGATGGGAATCAAAGTACCGAACGGGATCTCGAGGACTGACGCGGCTCCTCCCGGTCACCCAGCTATAAATCAAAATCTCGTCTGCCGCCCAATCTCTCTTCACTTCCCAGTTCGACCACTCTCTCATGGCTCAGACAAGATCCTTCAACCCCTACACCGAGAACGGTGGCACCATCCTCGCCATCGCAGGCCACGACTTTTCAGTCATCGCCGGCGACACGCGACAGAGCGAGGGCTATAGCATTCAGACCAGATACGCCCCAAAAGTCTTCAGGCTGTATGTCCCAGATCGCCCCCCACTTCCTCCCCGACCATGATCCTGATCCCACGCGTCGCGACAGAACCGATCGTGCTGTCTTGGCAGTGAACGGTTTCGCTGCAGATGGTAACATGTTCGTGAAGAAGGTCAAACAACGTCTCGAGGTATGACCCCGTTCTCTTCCTCGAAATCAGACGCTACCATCTTGATATTCCAGTGGTACAGACATGCGCATGCCAAGGACATGCCTCTGAGGGCAATTGCCCGTCTGATCCAGACTATGCTCTACGCCAAACGGTTCTTCCCCTACTATGTCTACAACATTCTCGGCGGAATCGAGGAGGATGGTTCGTCTTTCCCTCCCCCTCATTCCAATCTCATCCTCACAATCTGCCAGGAACTGGTGCTGTCTACTCCTTTGATCCCGTCGGGTCATATGAGCGTGAGGCTTGCAGGGCTGCCGGTGCCGCTCAGTCCCTCGTCCAGCCTTTCCTCGACAACCAGGCAAGTCTCTTTCTCCCACTCCCAATTCACCTCCTCCAGAGTTCCTTTCCCTCCCCCTTTGGGAAGTATGCACATGCTGGGTTTACCGAGCTCCACCCGAATTTGTACCGCCTGGCGAAGTTTACGTCCAAAATGCTCACGCGGCGTATTCCTTTCATAGATATACTTCAAGAATCAGGTAGCAGCACCCGGAACGACACACCCCGCACATCTATCGCTGCCTGGCGTGTTATCTATCGTGATCGATTCATTCACAAGTGCAACCGAGCGGCACATCGAAGTAAGCTAATCCCTCCTCTCGTTCCACCTACTGGTCTATTTGCACGACCTTATTCACCTTTCCACTCTCCAATCAGGTTGGTGATGGTCTCGAAATCTATGTTGTGCTTGCAAAGGGCAGGGACACTCAAGACTTTGACGCCATTCGGGCAAGGAACGTTCACCTTACCCAGGAACTCACCGTTACAGATGACGGTGAACGAATCTTCGTACTGCGTCGGGACTTGAAGAAAGACTGAGCACACATCCGCCCCCCTGACCTTTTGCTTCCTCCCATTTCTCTCTTGTTCTGTCCCCCGCAATCGTTTTGAAGAAACCCTCGAGTCGAAGCACGAACCAAATTTGTATATCAGTTTATGGTATGCACAGATTTTCCGCATTCACCCATGGACATCCGCGCGACCCTCCCCCCCCTCACTACTCCCTCTCGTCTTCCCCTTCCCTTGTTACTTGATGAACGGATATCTGTGCTACCGCGTAACCACCGTCCTCTGGAGGTGTTTAGTGTTCTCTGTTGTGTAATAGTGTTATTCCGACAGTAGTTTCTCCCTTATAGACACCGCGTCCATTTCTACACCGGGAAACCGACAATGGCCTTCGCGCGCCTTCAGTACCGTGGTGACCGTAGTTGTGCAACTGCACCAATATATCAGTTCTCGAAGCCTCAACATTCAACATTCAGCAAACATATTAGCTGGGTGTTGTTCTCATCCATACGAGGAACCCGCTCATTGTTTTTTCACGATTTGATACCCAACTCGCCAGGAGGGAATTATTTAATCAAGTTACATGACCATGATGCGCATTCCGTGTGACTGACCCAATGTGACACGTGACATGCGATCTACAATTGAACAACACCCCGCCCGTGTCCCGCAACAGCGCCAGTGCTTCGCTATCCCTCCTGAACACCATCGCAGGTCATCCCGCAAAACCTGCACGTGAGGAGGGATGTATCGACACGAATAGGGGTTTATCCGCGTCGTCAAAACTCTCCCCCAACTAAGGTGAAATTAGGGTTGTACGAGCAAGAATGGGTTATGCACCTTCTACAGTGATGTTTTCAGACATCTAGCTCAAATGGAGGACCCCAATCCTTGAATTGCACGACAGTAGGGTCCTTGCGGACTTGATTCGCCTCACACGGTTTTCGGTTTCCTGGTTTTCCACACCCATTCGCGGGTTTCCTGATGCATCGTTTGCATACCTTTGTCCTGGGAACAATTGATAGTTGCCCGTAAGTTTGTAACCATGCAAACATGCAAACAAACGAATATCCGAAGATTACCGAGGGAGAGCTGAGACCTAAACCGTAGCTCGAATTCCGGCACTCCATATACCCAGTCTTATGGAGCGTCAGCCGATAACGAGAATCGGTGGATTCACGGTTTTTTGACTCCACCGTTACGATGTGGGTTCTGCCACGTATGAACACAATGCATGTTCGGTGGAAATAACACCGAGGCATGAACAAGGTGGATCGTTGGGAGGGCTCTGGGTTGGAGCAACCTCTTTGCCGAGTCAATCTCCAGATATCTGGGGAGGAATATTCCGGCAGATAACGCCGTCCTAGCCCAGCGAGACGGCGTGGCGTACACCGGAAGCCGAGACCCTTCCGTCACTCCCCCCCGTCTTTGTGGGGTTAGCCTATGACCTGCACCTGAGGCCGTGAGGGGTGATCTGCGTGGGCGTAGCATCTGAGTGTGCGCCCCGCTTACGTGCTTGGCTTGACGTGAGGTATTCGTTTCCCCCGCGATGAATCTGTAGCCCATCCGTGAGTTGTCATCTAGGGGTTTTTGAGTGCCACGATTTGCAAATGACTTCGCCCTCGACATCAGTTTCGAGTTGGATATGTATACCACCCGCGTAAACGATAGTCGCTCCCGGGGGGATCGGCGAACATCCGAATCCAGTCACAGTCTCGGGTTTCCCTCCTTCGCCACAGTCTCGCGATCGCGAACGATCGAATTTGGTGGAAGCGTGATGCTGGTGGAGGTCTTGAATCTGCTGCGGCTGTAGGTGGATGCCGTGAAGACGGTAAATAGAACAAGCCAAGAACCACTAGGTATGATGTACCTGAGGAAGAGCAAGGAAGTGGCGCACATCTTGCAATGAAGCCTTGAGGGCAACTGTTGACCGTTCCCTACTTATCCCCCGCAGTACCACCTCAAACCCAACACAATTTGTAGCTCCGGTCGACCAGGTTTTGACTCAAGCCCGTTGGCCAGCGACACCCGGTCGTACCCTTTTCGCCATTCCGTCGCCTGTAGAATGTATGGTGTGGTTCAGAAAATTGAATGGCAACTGCCGTGAAAACCCCGCAACTCCGATGAGCAAGTTACGGGTGTGGGGGCAATTATGCCAATTGGGGACAGGGCGGAATGGGTACGGAAGTCTCGGAGCGAGGGCGGAGGACCCCTTGTTCTGCTTTTGTTGGGTGAGGGAGCGTGGGGCCGGAGGGAGAACCAGCACGGAAGCCAAGGAGGGCCTGGAATGGAAACGCCGCCATCTCGAGCCACTTGGACCCGTGGAAGAGTCATGACCCTCTCGAGGCGAAACAGCCGAGTGTCCAAATACACTCGAGGTTGGAACGCGCTACAAAGGATTTGGCGTAGTCGGAAAAGCGAGAAGTGGGGAAGGGTGACAGGCGCCGGCGATCTCCGGGTGTGAAAAAGGAAACAGGGGGGTATCCTCTCGTGAACGTCGGGGAGTTGTCAATCTTTAAACACCCCCACTAGTCCACAAAGTAGATCACGAGACTGCGGAGTGGTAAACTGCGAAGCTCGACGGAACTCCTCCACTCGATGGACACGTCAAAACCTGGTCTGTATCGTGGAGTCGGAAGACTGTCAGTCTGTGGTACTGTGTCTCCAGCGACTCGCGAGTCGGCATTGTTCGGGTGACCCTATGGGTTTGGTTATATGATGGGAACTGCGCACCGCCGGCCGTTATCGCGAAGGATAGAAAAGGGGAATCGATAGACAAGACACCTCCGTCCGCTCGACCGATCGAGGAATGAACGGGCGGGGTCATGTGGAGATCCTGGGATGGTGGTATACGGGGGAAACCACCAGAAGGTACAGTGTGTGCGTAGCGCTGGCGCTGGGCGTTACGCTTCTCCCTCAAGGGGTGGGAGTTACGGGGTATTTCACCGTGATGTAGAACGTGTCACCATCCGAGGTTTTGTCCAACCGATCCGCTTCGGTGAGTTCAAGGGATACGTGGTACACATATCGTGTAAAACGCACAGGCAGTGGGAAACATATTTTTTATGTACGAGCGAGTTGGTCGGGCATAGAAAAGGAGCTTAGGCTAGCATACGCGACGTGTGGTCGCGGATATCCACGTGCGAGGTGGCGTGGGAATTGATACCCAACCTGGTCTCCTGTGGTGCCGTTGTTGTCTGTCACCGCCCAATCCTTTCTCGCCCTCTGTTGTGATATCTCTCGATTCCTCCTCACTCCTCTCAGCCTAGTCGCTGCAGATCGCTTTCCCAATGTTTGGCTTCTCGCTCGTCGTTACTCTCCTTCTCTCCATACCCGCCTTTTCCCAGGTCGTCACCAATGCCAACCTCCTCCCAGGCACTTGGTCGACAGGTAGTGGCGCCGTGACTACTGGCCCTGTACGTATTTTCGGCTGACTGTTGGTCGAGCTGGTACTGAAGAAATGGGTGTATTGGTTTCTAGGACTTCTGCACCCCTGAAAAGACCTCATTTAATTACCCAAAGAACACTGGAGTATCTGTCTCCTTGTGAGCGCGATTTTTGGCACCGCCTGATCCCTTCGACTAACTTGCGTATCAAGTACCGCTGACGGGTTCTACGAACTGGCGCGTTACCGATTTAAGGGTAATGGTGAGCCACCCGCCAAACCGCCGCCCTAATGTATATTCATCACATTTCAACCTTTAGCCACCAGGCATAAGTGCATCACCGGGTTGTTGAACTGGCACCACGGTACCTACGTCGTCGACCAAACCGTCAACTCCCTCACACTCTTTCCCCTCGGCGACGGGTACCAGCAAATCCAGAACACGTGCGAGGCGATCACCAACTTCATCGAGAACTACAACCTGACTGAGAAATACCGGGAGTATCGAATGTTCCAAGATCCTACCGACGGTTACAAACTCCATCTGTTCGACGAGGGGGGTGCTCCATATGCGCCCATGTTTTTCAGGTCCGCGAGCCCAATTATGCACCCCACAAAGTCTCTACGTAACGTCACTGTACCCCCTGGTCCCGGCTCCGTGAAGAACCAGAACCAGAAGAGGAATGCCGGAGAGACGACCTCTGCTCCAGCTAGCGCTGGGTTAGTGATCGTTGCTCTCATCGTTACCCTGGCGGGCGGTATCGCTGGTCCACTTTTCCTTTGAACCCTCGTTTTCCTTATGACACTGTTCTGCAGTATCGATACGGCGTATCCATCCATACTCGCTCTTATCACTTTTCTTGCAACCATTGGACAAGCGCACGCATTTTCCCACCTAACTTGTTCTCATGCTGGGAGTATTTTTATCACACCTTCCCTCAGCGTTTGAGCCCACTACCTCGTAATCGTTTTCTCGTGCCACGCACGTCTGGGATTTCCTTTAGTACACTACACAGTTACAGCCTCAGATATCCACGATTAGAACCTCTTTCCTTTTTTTGCGCCCGAGGTTGCCGCGAGCTTAGGGCAGACACGGCTGCTGGCAACAATTCTGTCAAAGAGCCCTGACCAGAGCCACGATCATCGCTTTGTATAAGGTGAGCGTGGGGCACCATTTCCATTATCGTCTGCAGGATGAAAATCATCGGATGTCCAACTGCTGTCCGAGAGTGTACCATGTGGAAAATCCGAATTACTGCCTTCCTTCTGACCTTCCCCCTTTTTGCGCCGCCTTGGAGTTTCTGATTTGGAGGCCGTGCGCTGACCTTTTTTGTGTGTTGTTGGATAGGCCAGAGTGCACTGGAGCTGCCTGCATACATTTCCCGGACGGAATGCACACTTGTTTTATAACTCGGTCACCCCACCACCCCTTTCTGCAAGAGCGAGCGAGTTGACACCTCCTTGCCCACCTCTTCCGTGAGCCGCGGCGAGTAACTCAGAATCCTGGTAACCGACTGGGATAACCACAAGCCACGCAACTGGTTATCCTACCCACCCCATGGTCACTGGTAGTTCGGCGTGTCCCGGTGGTGGTGGCTGCAACACCCTGCGAATCGGGCCCAGGTGGTTTTTGTGCCCGACCCAGGAATGCCATCAACAAAGGTGGGTTTATAGACCCGGTGTAAGGTTAGGGAAACATCCACAGCCATAGGACCTTGAAAGCCCCACATCCCGTCCGATCTGTAAAGTCAACCAGGGTGCTGCCCAGTTAGTACCATGATGGGGTACCATGCGGGAATCCTGGGTGCTGTAGTTTCATCTAATTCTGCCTTTTTCTCATTTTCTCTTACACTTGTCCATCAGACTCTTCTGGCTCGGATTTCCGCCCACGCAAATTAATTATCTACGTGGCAATGGTTACGGTGTCACCCGGACGTGGCTTGGCCGAACTCTGGGAACGTGTTCCCTTCGGGTTATTCCGAACGTGTTTGGGCCTTGTCGGAACACTGTCCCGTCTCCGGTGAGAGTTTGGGTGGATACTTATAGTCGTACATGGACAGGGGGTCGTCCACTGGGGGGTCGCGCTCAAGTAGTAAGTACTCCGTCGAGACGGGAACGGTATCGGACATCGAACCGTTTGAACGTGAAAGCGAAGAGTGGTGTCCTCACATTCTTCGCCCCCTCCGGGTTAGAAGAATATATGTAGCACTGCGGAGAAAGTGAAGTTACAATTGATGTCCTTGGGTGGTTTGTGCCGCCAGTTTTCACACTGTAACCTGTACCCAGTTACCGGAACACTTGTGCCTGCACGGCCCAGCGTGAACTACACACTCGTGAACGGACCCGACTGAAACATAGCAAAGGGATCCATGCCGTGAGCGAAGAACTGCTAGGGAGCAATCGTAATCAGGAGCCGGAACGGGAGCTTCAACCTAAACCACGATGTCGAGTCCCCCGGACCTCCCACCAGAGATGCTGGATCACGTCGTGGACCATCTACATGACACGAGGCACACGCTCAGGAGTTGTTGCCTGGTCTCCAAATCGTGGATCCCGCGTAGTCGGAAGCATCTTTTCCCCAATATCGTATTCCATACCGCGAAGAGTCTGCAATCGTGGAAGAAGACGTTTCCAGATCCTTCCGCCTCTCCTGCACATTACGCCACAAGCCTGTTCATCGACTGTTACCGTGCAGTCACGGCTGCGGATACAGAAACGGCTGGATGGATCAGAGGTTTTTCTCACGTCGAGCACTTGTGGCTCATGGATAGCCGTGGATCGCTCGCCCGCGGGTCTGCAGTCCCTCTCGTCCCATTCCACGGACTGTCTCCCTTCATCAAATCCCTCCGCGTGGCTTTCGTCGCCCTTCCGCCCTTGCAATTTTTCAACCTCATCCTTTCATTCCCTCTTCTCGAGGACCTGACAGTCACTGCTTTCTGCGTGGCGTCGACCGACAGTGGCGATAGTCCACATGGGCTGCAGACTGTCGTCCAGTCTTCAAGCCCGCCCATGTTTACCGGATCCATGGAGCTTTCTCTGGGGGAAACCTATCACCAGTCGATTGTTGTCCCTGCCGGCCGGCATCCACTTCCGGAAGCTCACCTTGACATGGTATCACGAGGAAGATCTTTCGCTGACAATGGGATTGGTGGAGGAGTGTTCCCACACCCTCGAATCCCTTGATATTAACCATACCGTTCGTTGTGCGTCCATTTGGTATCTGCGTCCGAACATACAACTGAATTCTGTAGTCAAGCTGGGGTCCGCTTCGATTGACCTCTCGAAGGCAGCAAGACTCAAAGATGTCGCTTTTCGGGCCAAATCACAGAGCGTTAAATGGATCACCATGGCACTCCACACCATCACACCAGAACATCGAGATCTTCGACAAATCTCAATTTATGTGCATCTCGACTCCACCACCACTAGGGTTGGTGCCAACATCAGGCAAACGATCGGAGAACAAACTTCCGGGCAGTGGTTAAATCTTGATCGCCTCCTCGCCCGATTCTGGGAGTCGCGTTCGATTCGCCCAAAGGTCATATGGATGGCGCCGAAGGTGGGGAAGCGGGCCATGAGAAATTGCATCGGGTGTTTGTTGCCGGTGATAACAATGAGAGGTCTGATTGACCTCGAATGATGTGCGCGTAAGCGTGACGGCCGTCGTTGCTTCTCATTGCTAACTGGTGCCCCTAGCTGCACACCGTCGCCACACCCGGCGGAGTGTGTACCTGGTCGTCGTTGAATTATTTTCGAGCCGCCTATCTCGGTACCCGCAAACCACACTATTTGAAGCGAGTTCTATCCCTTGCTCTTTGCGTACAAAGCCAGACGCCAGGAACTTTCGTACTCTTCTGTCAATCTCCATACCGGATTTGGTGGTCACGGCAAGTCCTCACGCATCAGCAAAACCGTCCGATTGCTGTGGCGCTGTGCGCGCCATAGCGATCACATAGCAACGATCACCACAGACATACCCTTTGGTGACACAGAAGCTCACAGCGCCACAGAGACTCCGGACGGTTTTGCTGATGACGCGCCTCGTTATACAGGCAACTAACTTTTACACCCGAGTGGAATCCCCCCTCTGATCCGTTCTCTTACGCTATATTATAGCTACGAGCGGCCCAGAACTGATTGCCCCGGTCGGCCTTGAGCTTGAACAGCCAGCCATTGTCCGACCTATAACTCCCCCTCGTTATTCAGGATGTCGTTTCCACGGAAACATCTCACCGTTGTGCGAGTTTACCTTGCCTGTGGTCCTTACCGGCCCCACAACGTGCAACTCCTGCCAGGAGTTATGTGTTATGCCTCACGCGTAAAATACAGGGAAGGCCGCGGGTCACCTAGGTGGGCCACCCGGTGAGGTCAACAGAATCTGTGGTTTCAGCAACTGGTAGATCACGTTCCCGGTGGAAAAAGTCCATACCCGCCGTAATAATCACCATATTGTTGCAGTTCTAGGGGGGTCTCAACCAGGTCAACGATCCCTCTCCTAGTTAGATCCGGCAACAAACTCGGCATACCGTCTCCCAAATCTCTCCTCCCTTCCCCGCCACGAACACGACCTGTGGGCGGATCGAGTGCGAGATCCAGAACCCGACTTATCCCGCCTGATTGCGAACAACCTTCGCGGACTGAGGAGCGTGGTACACGAGAACATTTGTTCACGAATCAGCGTCTATTCACTGGCCAAAGTTGCTCGCTGTCCCAGCTGCCAGAGGGTAGCTGCAACGCACGACTGTCGTTGGGAGGTGCGCCTATAGTTAATTTCAAAGGCAGCAGATGACAAGGAACCTCACCTTTGTCTCATCCCCATGGTGAGCACTGGCCGGTCATTGATGGACACGCGAAAATGGGGCACCGAAACGCGCGATGGGCGGGAAAGACAGTACGCGTATCGTCGGCATCCAGACTCAAGGTCCAACCTCGAGGAGGTCGTTGATCATTGGTGGGAGGGCACCCCCACAAAGAAACCCACAACACGCCGGCGTAATCAGCACAGCCGAGCGCACGTCCGCCTCGTTCCTTGATTAATTACCGGAAGCGAAACCGGGAAAAGAGAAGGCAAAGAAGGGACCAGCGCACGGCCCTCACAACTTCTCGACTGCTGTGGCTCGAACGAACCCTGCGGGAGAGGTGAAAGAAAGAGATTGTAGGAACGTCCCTGATGGACGAAAGACACATCAGCAAAACGTCCAGAAACTTATCTCAACTTATCTACTTTTCTCAACTTGTTCTCGCTTTTCCCCAAATTACATAAGGTCCTGAGCTTTTCTTACGATTTATATTGACAGTGTGAGTAAGGAAGAGAATCTACATCAGAATTCCCCATTATTGCCACGCTGAGGCCACCGCTTACACCCAGATTAGGTCAAGCGTGGACAGGCGCCTTGGACTGTCATGGCTTTAATTCAACTTATGTTGAACTTTTCTTACATCTTACAGGCATCCTCAGGCAACTAAATAAGTTGATAGGTCAACTTATAGAAGTTTGAACTTTTCCCTTATTTACACCTTTTCTTGTGATAAGAGAGAGAAAAGTTGTAAAAAAGCGAAATGTGTCATGATTTTCGCCAGTTTTCCCTTCTTTTCTTTCTTTTCTTTCTAAGTCCCAAGCGCCCACTCATTCAACTTCGCTCAACCATGACATGTTTCCACATTCCTTATCTTATCTTATCTCATGT
>Ga0307516_10000393_pt1 | contig 57214 bp, 61 predicted proteins | sample 19_EM_MG_FD_203310 | JGI IMG/M metagenome (GOLD analysis project Ga0307516, IMG submission 203310) | Populus trichocarpa ectomycorrhiza microbial communities from riparian zone in the Pacific Northwest, United States - 19_EM | ecosystem: Host-associated > Plants > Roots > Unclassified | place...
CGGACATGCCTGCGGACGTCCGGTGAGTGCGATTCGTCAGTTTGTTGCGGCGGAATCCGCTGGCGGGGGGTAGGGTGGAGTACTGGGCCCCCGGCTGGATGGGTGGGAGTGGCATGCTGCGTGAGAGGGGTATCCTGTTCCTGTCCCTGGGGGGACATGGTTGCGCGCGCGTGGGGGGGGGGGGGGACGGACGGGCGCCGTTTCCGTGGCTGGGACGATGGCGGAACTTGATAGGCGGATTCCGCCAGAGCTTGCCAGCCAACGGCCGACAGCAGCCTGTGGTCCACGGGGGCAGTCGGCCGCTGCACGACTGGCTGCTGGCGGCGGCGCGAGCTTGGCCGTCTGCAGGCGAGTGCTTTTTGGAGAAGAATGCGACTGGACGGCGGGGCTGGACGGAGCACGCTGTCCCCCCCCGCTATCCCTCCACGTCACCGCGGAAACCCCTCACACGATCGACGGCGCTGGCGGTCCCGCCCTCCACGTAGCCGCTCCTCCCCGGTGCGGCGCAGCGCTGCTATCGCCAGGCGGTCCGGAGAGCGGGGAGGGAGGGCCAGAGGCGGACACATGTCGACCAGCGAGCCCCGGACAGCAGCAGCAGCAGCAGCAGCGAGGACACCACGCCGAGCACCACCGGCGCGACGCCACCCGCGCCAGCCAGCGCAGAAGGGCTCCTCCCCTCCCCAGTGGCCGACGAAGAGCACGCCCGGCGTCATAGGCCGGGGCTCGCAAAGACGTCACACGCCACCAACCACCCCGTCGGACGGCGGTTTTCTTTTTTCTTTTTTTCTTTTCGGGTTTCTTTTTTTTTTTTTTTCCCCCGTGCGGCTTCCCCGGTGGAGCGGGCTGCGGCCGCCGCACGGACACAGGCTCGCACCCGCCATGCGCCAAGCCTTCGTCCAGCGCTGCCCGGCCCCGCCCACGACCAAATCCCGTCCGCCCGTCCGCCCGTCCGTCCGCCCGCCCGTCCGCCCGTCCGTCCGTCCAGGGCGACGGATGCCAGCGCGCCGGCGATGGCGTGCCGTCTTTTCGGCCGCATTCTCCGCCAGAGTGCGACGCCCGCAGCAGCACCGTCGCCCAATGGGGGAATCCGCGATTGCATCCGCATCTCCGGCACAAACCGAGACCGCGCGAGACAGCTATGTACCACGGTCAGCCGTTAGCGCTTAGTCTATTCCTGCGCCCGGAGCCCCCCCCTCCCCCCCTCCTCCCCCATTGCTCCCTCCGCACAGCTGCGGGTGGGCCGATCCGTCAATGCCATCCCCGTGGCGGGGAACGCCCCGCTGCGGACTCTCAGCGCCGCGTCCAGTTGTCGCTGCGGCGCCGGCTCGTTGGCCGCGGCCGTCCAGCTGATGCCGGCCCCACGACAGCATAGCATGCACGCCCGCGCAGCTGCCGGACGTATAAATATTTGCCTATAGGCTCCCCCGGCAGCTGGGCACGGGACGCTCCCTCGGCCGGACACGCCCCACTTACTACTTGCGCACACACGTCCCCGCGCCGGAGAGGCGCAGCAAGGAAACAGCGAGAGAGAGAGAGAGAGAGAGAGCTCCGGCAGGGAAACAGGGAGACCGAGCCCGGCGGCTGTCAATGCTCCCGTCGCCGAGTGAGAGGCAATGACATCGCCCGCCGCATGCGACCTTTTCCCCCGCACGGGCTGACGCGACGCCCGCCGGGCTAGCGTGCCGACCCCGCTGCCGGCGCCTTCCCTTCCGGACGCCCAGGATCCTGGAATGCTGTCTACCCCTGCCGTGCCCGGCGCTGTGATAGGCCGGCGCACCGGCCAGCACTCGCACGGAGGATCGCGGCCCACGGAGGACCGCGGAACGCACGGCGACGGCGTCGGCTATCCGCCGCGCTGTGATCGCCGGGGAAGGGGCGTCGACTCTCCGGCGGCAGTGGGGCATCTGTAATGGCAAGCGCAGAGCCGGCGCGATGGTGGTCTCTCCCGCCCTGTGCAACGCGAGCAGCCCCGCGTCGCCCACGCCCGTCCGCCGCTGCAGAGACGCGCCCCGCAACACGTCCCTTCCCCTCCGCCCCGCCCCCCGCAAGACGTCCGGTCGGATCCTTCCGGCAAAACAAACATGGCTGGCCGCGCGGTCCCGGCCACCGACATCGGCGAGTCCAAGGTGCCGCGACGGCGAAACGGGAGACCGACTTCGACTGGCGCGCGCTCTTCCCCGTCCCCCGTCCCCCGTCCGGCGGATCTGACCGCGCGTGCGCGACAGGAAAGCGACCGAAGCCAGCCCCCAATCCCCAATTCGCTGCCGCAGTTCGCGACCGCGATCGGCGACTTCGCCGTGCACTCTGCCGCCGTGTTCTCGGGCGATCCCGACGCCGTGCCGCTGGTGCTGCTGCACGGCTGGCCCGGCAGCTGCTACGGGCTCTGCCCCCGCTCGTCGCCGAGTTCCGCAGCCGCGCGCCGACGAAGCACCACATCACCGTGCCCAGTCTGCCGGGACACGCCTTCTCGGCCACGCCCACGGATCGCGGGGCTGTCGGGTTGCGTCGCGGTCGGCGGCGATATCGGCGGCTTGGTAACTAGCGCGCGCCATGTCGGGGAAGCCGAACTGCCGCGGAGTCCACCGTGCATTCTCCCTCCCCGCCGTCCTTCTCCCCTCCTCCCCTCCTCTTCACCATCTCCCCTCTTCTCTCTCTCTCTCTCTCTCTCTCTCACTCTCACTCACTCACTCACCCTCTCTCCCCCCCGCCGGCTGACGGAAAGGCCCCTCCCCAGCGACGATGTATCCACGCACGAACTACCACACGGCCTTGAACTTACCCCCGGGCCAACAAGCGGCCAGCTCACCCGCGCTCTCCGAGCTGGAGCGGCAGAGCACAGCGCCCTGCGAAAAGTTTCAGGCTAGCGGCAACGCCTACGCGCACGGCACGCGGCCGAACACGATGTCGCACGCGCTCTCGAGCAGCCCCAACCAGTACCGCAACACCGCAGTCAGCGGCTGGCGACCCGACATCGCCATCAAGTCTCCGTACGGATACTCGTGGCTCCCGAAGGAGATCCTCCAGCAGCCGCTGCAGTGGATCGAGCGGGACAACGAGAGCGTGCCCACGGTGCTCGGCGCCGCTCACGACAAGGTGTGTGCCACGTAGCGAGTGCGTCGGTGTGTCGATCGGTGCTGACGGCGGCCATCGCAGGGCGGCCATTTCCCCGCGATCGAGCGCCCAGACGTCTACACCAAGGACATCTGCGATATGGTCGAGGGGCTGGCGACGGGCGTGCGGCGAATCGCTCCAGTCTCGCCGGGAGGGGGAACGACGTCGGCCGTGAAGAGCAGGCACAGTCGGTAGCTCCGGGAATGTGCGTAGTAGTCCAGACTCCTCCTCCACCAACGGCCGCTGTCGGCATTTGAGACACGGGTGCGAACACGGAATACGCATAGATCGGGAAACACGCGATCAGCGCTAGCTGTCTACTCTAGCTATCGGCCCCGTGCTATCTACATAGCAGCGCCCGTTGATGGGTGGAGGAGGGGTGGATGCATGCGTACATACACACTCTACTCTACATAAAGAGAGACACCACCGAACGGCGGCGAGACTGATCACCAGCTTGCATACCTAGTTAGTGGTGGATAGCAACGATCACGCATGCTTCATAGGCTACAAACATGCCGGCATCCAAGCCGTTTGCGCTTCCCCTTCCTTCGCTCTTCCTGTTGTTTTTTTGTTTTTCCCTCTCTCTTCCGCTTTCTCCCAGGAGACCAGCCAACCAGGAGACGAGACAAAGAGTCACAGCGGGAGCTAACTAGCGATGAGTGGGGTTTGACTTGATTATCGTGCATGCTTGTTGGGTCACGTGACGCCGCTTGCAGAGCAACCCAACTACAGTATGTACTCTATGTACTCTACCAACCGACGACGGGAGGAGACCACGGGTGCCGCTGCACCTCGCTTCGACGGCATATGTGGATGCATTCCAGATATCTACACTACTCTGCATGCGTGAGGCGTTCCGCAGCGCGCTAGCTGCGAGTGGGACACCCGCTTTGCTCTGTCTCGCTACTATCTATATGTTCGGCTCGGTCGAACGGGCGGAATACATACGTATTTGTCCCTGGTGGTCGGTCTGGGATGCACCGGAGTGGAGGCGAGCGCTTCGGGTCGACTGGAGTTGTCTCTGGACAAAAGGCCATCCATTCCACCCATCTTCTCTTCCGCACGTACCGTACATAATTCTACGCCAGCACCCAGTTAAAGATGGGAGCTCTGCGTCCGTCCATCGTATCTATCTACTCCGCCGCATTCCTGTAATTGCTACCGGCAACAACCAACACACGTGCACACACACACACACACACACACACACACACACACACACACACACAGACACACACAGACACACACAACACAGGCAACGGAGAAAGAAAGAAAGAAAGAAACAGATCCGAGTAATGGCGACTTACTGGTCCACCGTCACCGAGGTCGACCCGCAGCACGATGACGGCCAGCAGCCGCAAGAGTACGTAGACACCCCCCCCCTTGAGCATGCGCTGTGGCTAAACAGTGCCGGCGAATCATCACGCCTACCGCCAGCAACAGCACACTGAGCTTGACCGAGTCGATCCAGGAATACCTGACAATGAACGGTGGGTTCTGCCGGCCTAGTTATGTGTTATGCCAACAGTCGGCTGACGTTCGGAACACAAAAATTTTTTTTAAAAAAAATTAGGCCGCACTTACCACAAATACTTTGGCGACGAGAAGAACTACATGCCGACCGACCACAGGGAGCGGGACCGGTGGGTACGCCGCGGGCCGATGGCGGAACCGTGTTGACCCCCGGGTGCAACGCGCAGGATGGATATCCACCACCAGCTCATCCTCCGCATCCTCGACGAGGAGCTGCACAAAGCGCCCGTCGAGGACCCGGAGGCCATCCTCGACGTCGGCACCGGCACCGGCGCGTGGGCTATCGATATGGCCGACCGGTGGCCCCGGGCGAAGGTTACGGGCATCGATCTGAGGTGCGTGCGTCGGGCGTGCTCCTTCGGGGGCGGCGTGCTGACAGGGCGTGGTGCCGTCTAGTCCGATCCAACCGAAGTGGTACGTATGTGTCCGCGGGTGCTCGGTGGAGGTGTGGCTGCTGATGTGCGGCCTCGAAGGGTCCCGCCGAATTGGTGAGCCGCGCTTCGCCCAGCACGACAGCGCGCATATCATATGCTGACATCCACGTCCCGGCCAGCGTCTTCGTGGTCGACGACGCAGAGCTCGAATGGACGGATCGTGCCGTGAGCACCCCCCCTCCGTGCTCGCTCGCTCGATCTCACGCGCAGCAGAATACGTTCGATCTCGTCCACTTCCGCAACGGTACAGCTCACCCCCCGCGGTCGAGGAGCCCCCACTAGGTTAACGTGCGGCCCGCAGTCGCTCAGGGAATCTCGCAATGGGACTACGTGCTGTCCGAGGCGTACCGGCAGTTGCCCATCTCCCTTCCACACCGCCCGACACTAACCTTCCCTCAGCTGTCTCAAACCGGGCGGCTACATCGAGCTCTCCGAATCCGGCGGTAGCTCCCCTCCCCCTCCCCGTCCCCGTGCGAACTGACCCCGCACAGCGATGGCCTACTGCGACGACGGCACGATGGCGGCCAACCATGGGACCAAGTACTTCTGCGACCTGATCGGGAAGGCGATGACGCAGGTGAACCGTCCGCCGATCACGTCGGGCGTGCTCCCGGAGCGCCTGCGCGCCGCGGGCTTCGTCGGCATCCAGGCCTTCGAGCTCAAGCAGCCGTACGGCGTCTGGGCCAAGGAGGAGCGGCTGAAACTCGCCGGCCGCTGTCTGCTGCAGCAGGCGGATACGCTGTTCCACTCCTACGGTGTGTGTACATACACCCCCCCCTTCCCCCGGTGCCGCAGGGCTAGCGCATGCGCTGACGAGACGAGCAGGCATGGCCGCATTCACCAGGATCCTCGGAATGGACGACGACGAAGCCGACCAGATCTGCCGCGAGGGCGCCGAGGCCGCCGCCGATCCCAACACCCACATCTACTCATTGCAGTAAGCTCTGTTTTTGCTTTTTTTCTGTTTTTTTTTTCTCCGCCCTGGACGCGCGCAGCCGCTGATTACGGAAAGCTACATCGCCTACGGCCGTAAACCGCGGCCCGGAGAGGAGGGCAAAGAGCCGCCGAAGGAACGGGCGAGTGGCTGAGCGGTTGAGTGGTATGGGAGTGCGATAGGTGGTCACTACAAGAAGCTTGCATAGCGGCGTGGACGTCGGAAGAAGAAGCTCGCACCCTGGATTACGTACATACGTGCCCCGGTTCGGTATCTATGTATCTAGAGTATGTGTGTCGCCATCTCGCTAAAAAGACCACAAAGGGCACGTGACATGGCAGCGATTATAACTTGCGGAATCCGCGATAACTCTATTCGAACCGCAGCCGAAAAAATTTACTTGCTTTTTTTTTTTTTTTTTTTTTTTTAGTCGAACGAAGCAGAAGCCGGATGAACTCCGGGCGGGAGCGATCGGGCCCAGCCGGGAGCGCGTGAGAGCGGATCTGATCCGCGTACGTATTCAATGGAGCATTTTCGCTCCCTGCTTCTGGTACTGCCAGGCGGATGGCGAGACGTTATTGACTGCTTTTTTTTTTCTTTCTCTCTTCCGCTGGCTGGCGAAGGCGCTAACTGTCGGACTGGAGCTGGAGCTGGAGTGGGAGCGGACGCAATACTTACTTCAACTTCTACCGGACCAAGCTACATACATAGGTAATACCCAGCCCAAGTTCGTGGATTACGTTCAACCCAAGGCATTACCACCGATCCGCCCCCCTAGACTATGCAAGGGAGCTGTCCGAAAAGAAAATAAAATATATCTGGCGTACTTATTAGTTACCTACTAGTAGCCCCGTGCGTTCAGCCAGCGTTGGCTCACAGAGCTCGTGGAGGTAAGTACTTAGTTGGATTCTACTCGGCTTGAGGATCTTTTTCTTTCTTTCTTTTTTTTGACTTTTGACTTTACTTGAGCCAGTCCGATGGAAGCTGGCTGAGCAGCGATGGATTTTGTCCGGGCTTGGGCGGGCAGGGAGAGAACGATGCCCCCAACACATGGATTATCACTCGTAGCCTGGAGTAACTACTGAAAGACCTATGCCAGGCCCGATGAAGATAACGACAACAAAGGAAGGTGGAACCAAGAGAGAATGCGTGGGTGTTGTCGCAACCCTGTGATTGGCGGATTCTGTCCGGCGAGGATGATGCATGTATGTACAGGATACATACTCAACAAAACCCTGCTGAACAACTTGCTAAGTATGTATACAGAACCAGGTCCCATACCACCCGTCTTTGTGGAATTGACTCCCAAGTTTAGGGGGTCTCCGGTACCGCCCTTTTTGACGAGTGATAGAAAACCTAATCGTCGTGACGGCGTCGAGTTCTGCGTCTCTACACCACACCACCAGCCCCCACCTCCTTCCAGTATCGCCACCTCCATACTACCAACAACCCCCCCCCCCTCTCCCTCCCGTATCATCACCTCCATACCTGCCCTCCAGCAGCCATAGGCCCAAGCGATCTCATCAGCGGAGCAAGCAGATAGGGCGGAAGAGGACCAAAGCACACTCCATTCAGGACAGCAATTTACAGATTTTGCTGCTTTCGAAGCTGCCATATTGTGCTGGTGTGTCACCGCCCAGTTTGGTGTCCGGTACCAGATATCCGACCGCAATACGAACGCTGTGGCATGTTCGTCAGGAGTAGGTAGTACCACCCATCCACTGTAATCAATAATGGACTGACGAGCTAGGTGGATGATGACCCCAGGTCTGCCTGTTCTTTCCGGGTCCGAGCCCAGAACCAAGCCAAGCCCGAAGCGCACTTGAGATCACACGAATGAATCCAGAGCACTTGGGTTGTTCGGGCAACGGGAACGCGAAGCGAAGAGGCATCAGCACACCTATTCAGTCAAGTCTCAAGCCCTTGGATACGGAGGGCATCATTAGCCTTTGGGTTGAAGCGAGACCGTGATAAAGCGCGGTGGCAGAGCCTGAACAGCAACGGGTTGCCCCTTCCTACATAGAGCGCCGCGTTGGTTCCCTTTGCGGAAGCTCCCCGACGTGCAGTCCCCACCCCCAATCAGTGGTTCCAGAAATGGAAGTCGCGCGCGTTGAACCTCCGAATAGATACATACATAGATACTGTTGTCCCGCAGGGCCCGTCCTAGATATGGCGAAAAAAGCGCAAGCGGAAGGCAGAGCTTCGCAGTGGAATGCACGGTTCCAGCCCTGACGGGTAACTGTGTGGAGCGAAGGCGTGTTGCTCGACATGTAGAAAAGCCCGGCCAACTACGCTCCCAACTAGTGCACTCAGGAGCACACTTAGAGTAGAATCGATATCTAACACTACATACAAATCTGTCTTGCCTCCTACTCTGCTTTTCGGTTACTACTGTGTTTCTCATTCGTGCCGTTGCGACTGTAATGAGCTGTTGCCAATCCGAAATTCTATCACTCGCCAAAAAGGGTGGTAACTACATACTTAGTTACCTAAATTTTGGGTGGTATGGGAGTCAATTGCCGAAAAAGAATACATACAAAGTAGTCTATGCACACACGACAGCTAAAGATAGACACAGTGGCGGTGCGCGAGTGGTTTATCCAATTCGTGAACGAGAAGGCGTGCTCTTTGAGGACTAACTCTATCTTGGAGTATTATGAAGTTGCGCACGAATTGCTCTGGGAGCCAGCTGGAAGAACAGGAGTTGGTGCAGCTCGAAGACCTGCTGATATTGCATGGCATTTGGTTTCCTTTCCACTGTACGCGTTGGCTTTTCCTACTGCTTTCGATCCTATCTTTTCATGTTGATTGCTGGAAAACGTGCTGTACACGGTGGGTTGCCGTGGCGACGGAGAGCACCGATCAATCATCAGCCACATAAAGCCACCATGCACCGCCGCCAAGTCGGCAGCCACTCTCTGCACGTGTTCCACCATAACTCACCGAGTGGCGTAGTTCGGGTCTACACTGCAACTAGATACATACACACGCTAGCACGTGTCACCCCCGCCCGCCACCATACCGTACGAAGCCGCCCATCCGCGCAACCAACCCGCACGCCTCCCAGACGATGGCAAAGCAATCGGTGCCCTCGGCCGACCCCCGGACGGACCCGTTCTCTCCGCACTTCGCCGGGCCGTTCCACGGGATCCCCACACGAGTGCTCCCGAGCGATACGCTCGCCTTCACCGCACACCTGCTGCCGCCGCACGCCGCCGGCTCCGCGCTCTGCTCCCTGCGAGACTCGATCCGGTCCATCGCCGCCGCGTGGACGCACAGCTACATCTGGCAGCGGACCTCGTCCTTCGACGTATCGCTCTCGCCCGACTCGTCGCACCTGGCGGGGACGCTCGAGTACGGCGACGCGATCGACGACGAGTGGCTTGCGGTCGCGATCCTGCTCGAAGCCACCCGCAAGAACCCCCATGCCTGGATCCGCGTCTGCGACTCCGACGGCGAGTTCCTGCTGATTGAAGCCGCGCACGCTCTCCCACGCTGGCTCAACCCGGACGTCGCCACGCACCGCGTCTGGCTCCATCGGGGTCGTCTGCTGATCATCCCCCCCGCCGCTAAGAAGGCTGCGAAGAAGGAGATTTCTCTCGACGGCGCCCTGGAGTTCCTGGCCAGCTGCGATCCTGAAAGTCTGGTCCGAGACAAGCGCGTGGAGAACGAGGCGCTCGCGAGGACGAGGGAGTACCCCGCTGCGGCGGCACGGCATGCTCATCGCGCCAGGATTGTGGTTCCCAGGAAGATCGCGGGAGTGCTGCACAGCAGCCCGGGGAGCATCGCCGCGGCTGTCGAGGCGTTCTATGTCCGCGATCCGGTCGCACTGAAGGCACTGCAGAGGAGCCCAGCGACGACAAGGTTTCCCTGGAAGGACACGGTGGAAATCAGTGCACGGTTCACGAAGGTCCTATTTGCTCAGCTGAAGGGACAGGTGTGGCTACCGCCATACGAGGCGAAATTCCCGATGACGGAGGAGGGACGGACGGATGTTGGTGTCAAGGTCACCGCTGGCTTCGAGATGTTGCTCGCGGAGGGAAACGAGGTGCTCCTGCCTAGCGAGTCCCGCCGGTCGCTGGTTCAGGAGTTAAGGGGGATGGTGGATGCGGGCTATGCCGGCCCGACGGGCGCCGAGATCGCAACGTGGAGCACGGAAGAGGACGGCGAGGACTGGCTGCAGATCGACTTCAACGAGTTCGAGAAGGGCTTGAAAGGCGCGCCAGCGGCCGGCGGGTGGGGCGGCGATGCGGATCAGGAGGGGAAGCTGAAACGGATGGTGGAGCGGTTCGAGGAGTTCCTCAACGACGATAAGGCTGGCCCCGATGGTGTCACTTTTAGCGACGATGAGGAGCTGAACTCGGACGATGATATCTCCGACGAGGAGGATGATGAAATGGGTGGCGAGGACAAGGCGGTGTCCTTCGATGAAGACGAGTTCGAGCGCATGATGCGGGATATGATGGGGCTTCCACCGCCATCGGCCGACGAGGAGGAGGAAGCTGCTATCCGCCGCGTGCAGGACCAGATCGAGAAGGAACTCACGGAGGCTGGCGCTATCTCAAAAGACGCTGTTCCGAAAACCCAGGAGACAAAGGAAAACGACGACGATCACGATAGCGAAGACGACTATGATGGCAACGAGAAAGAGGTGGTGGATATTGACTACACTCTGGCAAAAAACCTTCTCGAGAGCTTCAAGGGCCAGGGAGGCCTCAGCGGACCAGCGGGGACACTGTTGGCGAGGATGGGGATGATGCTACCAAGAGACGAGCCGGGAGCAGAGGTAGAGGGGAAGGGGAAGGAGGTGGTGAGGTAGATCGACGTGGGCTGCTTAGCTTGGGTGCATAGGATTGGGCGTTTGGTGAATCAATGTTTCGTTGTGCACTCTGTACCTCTCTCCCTGTGCAAACTCTACGCCAGTAACACTCCACTACTGCACCTTCTCCTTCTCCGCCACAATTCTCTTTCCCTCCTCCACTTCATCCCATTTCTCGTCACCTTTCTCCTCATCCTCCTTCTCCAGCGTTTTCAAAACATCCTGCTGCTTCTCCGCCTCGCCGACCTCGATATCTCCTTCGACCAGGCCCTCCAGCAAGCCGCTCACTGCGAACCGGTACCTCAGGTGCCCCGCCACCGTCTCCTCGGCGTTCACATTCTCGACACCCGCTACCTCGATGTTCTGCAGCCCTGCAACGCCCAGCTGGATGCTACTGGTCCTGTACAGGAAGGCGAGGATGTAGTCCTGTTCGCTGAAGACATTGACCACACGTCCGGCAACCACCATCCTGATCCTCTCCCAGGAAGATCTACTCGCCGGCACGGGCGAGCCCATCAGCACCGCATTCTCGACGAGACCGAACGCGCCCCTCTCGGCCAGTTCTAGCAAGCAGGTGTAGACCACCCTCGCACCCAACGAGAACCCGACGAGCGTCACCGGCCGTTCCCCCTGCGCACGATTTATGATCGCATCTGCGAGCACCAGCCCGGCCTTCTCGCTGCGTCTCATTGCGATGGAGAAGGGATTATCCACCAGCTTCGCCGCCTTCATCAAGCCTAGCGGCCACAGCGCGGAGTAGAGCGTCGCGAAAACGGTGCGTTTTATGATCTCCCCCTTGACCTTGCCGTAGACGTACGCAACCAAAGTCGTCTCTGGTGCATTCCCGAGCTCCTGTTGCGCCTCTACCTCCCAGCGGAGCGCATACGCCTCCATGCCGGGACCGCCGAGACACCTCCACGGAGCCACCACGTCCTCCTCCGCATCTACCACCCATCCCGTGATCCCCACGGCGACCCGCAGTCTCGCACCTTCCTCCGTCGCTCCCACGGGCAGGAACCTGAAATCCTTCACTTCCACCGCATATTTCTCCATCATCCTCCCAGTCATCCTCCCGCCATACGTCCCGAAGAGCGCACCCACCAACGCGCTGCTCTCGGCCAGTGCGCCATGGTACCCCGCCGCAGCCGCCGCACCCAGTCCGACGGTTCCGAGCACAGTCCCTAAACCAGCGGCGACCAGTGGCGTGGCTAATCCACCGGTGACGCCAATAAGCGCCGCGCCGGCCACCGACGCAATGCCCCACTTCCACTTCTGGCTCTCGCGCGATTTCTCGGCTCGGGCGGCAGACTCGGTATCGGCGGACATATGTTTTGCAGCCTTGAGAAGCGTCGCAGCCGTCGTCGCCTCGAGCTCGGCCAGCTGCGAGACGGGCACACCAAGCGCCCCCGCACACCTCCGACAGCAACACGCGTGAGCGCGCATCGTACCGCTCCGTCGACAGCACCAGCAGCAGTTGCGAGGACACTGTTAGTTCCCCCTGTGACTCCAACGCTTCCTCTCCCTCTCCCTCTCCCTCTCCAGCGACATCCGCCGCATCCGTCCCAATAAGGACGTCCGAGATCCGCGTGCGAAGCGACTGAGCCCACTCCACGAAACTGCGCACCGCAGACTTCCGCAGCGACATCGCTTCCGCCGACCCCTCTCCGTCGACATGTCCGAGCCGTGACCGCAGCGTGTGCACGCTAGAGTCGACAAAGTCGCAGCAGCGCACGCCGCTGCACCGCCGTCAGCGCCGTTTCGAGCGAGGGTTCGTGAGGTTTCGAATCAAACATAGTTCGTCGTCTTTGTAGTTATTACCGTTCGTAGATGTTTATTCTGCGCAAAGAGAAAGGGATATTAGCTTTCCGGGTATGTATGGTAACCACGTGCCGACCAGCTCGAGGTTTATGACGTCAGGGTGCAGAGGAGAAACAGGGAAGTGAGACCGGCCCCGTCATTGGACGACTCGTGACGGCCTCTCTACGGAGAAGGAGAAGGTTCGCTTCCCCATACATAGGGAACCAAGCGGTAACCAACGTTCAGAAAAAGAAATATGCGCAAACACTAGCTTAAAGGGAATGTTTACAATCATTAGCGATCATTCGTGTCTATTTGCACTACCGATTATCCACCCACGCAAGCACTTCTAAGCCTCCAAATCTTGGGCGATGCGTCCAAAGTCCGGACCGACCAGCGCGCGACAGTGTGATTGCGTGTTCGCCACAACCGAGTATGTAGTCTACACAATAAATGGAATGAAAACAATATTTACACACCCGTAGTGGTGTTTCTCCGCATCTCCCTCATATGAAATCACCCGGTTTTGAATCCAATTTGTCACGAATTGTTCACCCCAGGACGGAGATCTACTACTTCAACGACATTTGGCTAACCAAGAAAGATACTACCATCTATCCCAGCCACTATACACCGCCCCGCCATACAGTTCCAAATCACCGAACGACATCTATCTCCATGTCGAATTTTCACTCCCCCCTTCCTTGTCCTTCAAAACATCAAAAAATCGAATATGGAGTTGAAACCACAGCAGACACGCTCCCAATAAAGTAACGGAAGTCAAAAGAAAAACAGAAAAGCCATCACATTACTCAGCCTTATTCAACCCCTTAAGACTTCCCAGACTCAATGCCAATCCCTGAGATCTCGATCGGATTCGCACGAATCCAGTGACAGGACCGTCATCGCCGTCCTTTTCTATGCTCAAATTTGCTAGTGCGTCCTCGCCTGCCACAATTCATCAGTCACGCGCTATCGGGTTTTAAGGAAGAGGGAGACTTACCGAACACACTCTTCGCATACAGATTCGCGGAAAGGAATCTGCAATCTCCCTCCAAGCTCGCCTCCGGAGTAAGACATGCCATGTTGGTAGCTTTCATGAGGCCATCCAGGAATTCCCGTAGACTCTTCGCCTTGGAATTGATGTTGACCTTGTTCTCCCACTCGAACTCGGTCCACATTGTCCGGAACTGGGTTTCGGTGCAGTGCGCAGGCTGGATGTAGTCCATAATGTCGACGTGAACGTCGTTCAGAATTACCACGTTGGTTTCGGTGCTGGAGGCGCCGTCGTAGACCACGTTGCCAAAAATTACACCGGTGTCCGTGGAAGCGACTTTGATTGTGGATTGGACGGATTGGAAGGCATGAGGGCCTAGGTTTTGGGTGGTGGGCCGCTCGACTACTTTGAGGTCACCGAGGGTAGCAAATTCGACTGAGAGGTTTTGAAGGGTCTCGGTGGTCTGGTTAACGAGGAGGACATCGAGGATGATATCGAACTGGTGAACTTTGACATAGGCCTCGACGTAGACGGTGTCGGAGAAGCCGGTGAGCTGCACGACGCGAGAGAGTTTGCTGGACAGATCCTCGCTACCCGCGTCACCGCCAGTAGCTCTCTCGAGGTCTTGGCCGAGCTCGTCAGCGCTATCGTTGGTGGACTTCTTGCTGAGCTGACGGATGCTGATCACGTCGTCTACCTGGGTCATGTTCCGTCCCTTCTCCGCCTCCTCCTTGGCGGTGCGCTTCTTCTCTTCCGCTTGGACCATAGCACGAAACGCAGACCTGGTGTCTTCCAGGAAGACCTTCTCGACTTCCTTCTTGGTATCGAACTCTGCGAGCGACCGCACGCAGGACATGATACGGTCGATGCTGTCCTCGTCAATGGGAGCCTTGGCGAACTGGCTCTGGCCCACGCGGATGACGCTGATCATAATCAACATCGCCTCGGCCTTGAGAGCGTTGGTCCGCTCAACGTCGCTAGAGATATCAGCGTGGCGAATCACCAGCTTTGTCAGTGTCGAGGCGAGGACGGTGCTGAGGTAGTAGTCACCATCCAGGATCAACGAACGGAGCGGAGGTTTGGACGCAGCCTTGACCGCCTCCAGTCTGGCGGCAACAGCGGACTCACTGGTCAGAGCGCTTTCGGTAGCGTAAGTGCCGTCTGCAAGGACCTTTCGCGAACCGGACGGTGCCGCCTGCTTCGCTCCGGTGGCCTGTTCTGCGTCTCTTTCAGGTTGCTCGTCCAGGAGGCGCTGTTCTGAAGCCAGGATGGGGATTTCTCCCAGGTTGGCACGTATCCGCTTCCACACCTCTTTGATGTCCTTTTCCTCGACACAGTATTCTCCCACAATCCACATCACACCACGGTACACCTTTCCAGACCGTACCTCCCCTAGCGTCAACATGAGGCGCTCAATGATAGATGCGCGAAGGTTAGGGAACTTCTCGACGACCTCCTTAACGAAGGTGATGACATCTACGGCGGAGGCACTGTTGAACTCGCTGATGAAATCCATGAGCAAACCGACGACATTGGCTGCTACCTCCGAGAACTTGATCGCACAGGTGTGGATGGCGTGGATCAGGAGCTGCCGGTACTCGTTGTTCTTCTCGTAATCTTGGTCCACGGTCTTCGCCAGCTCCTTCTTCAGCAGCATCACCACCTCCTCGACATTCTTGCTCGACACCATGTCCATTGCGATATCCAGCGCCTTCCGCCGGACATCGATATCGGGGCTTGACAGTACCCGCAGAATCTCCATCGCCAGCCCATCCAATACTCCCTCGTTCTTCTTCCTCAGCAGGTCCACCTTCTCCAGCACGATGAGCTTGACATTGTTGTCCGACACCTTGATGCACAGCTCGATGAACTTGCCAGCGGCCGCCTTAATGGCAACCGGGTTTGCGGTCAGAGCCGTCAAGCTCGTTGCTGCCTCGTAGACAACGGTATTCGAGGACGCCTCGAGGAGATCGAATATTAACCGCAGGTATCTCGACTGTAATGTATTGATCAGCGCATAATGGACCTGTAGGATATCCCCAGACCACACACCTTATTCCCGGGGTTCAACCCCGCATCCTTCCGGATAAACTCAATCAGCGCCAACTGGGTCAACTCATCCAGCGTCGAAATCTCATTGAAGACCAGGGTAAGATAATCTAGCGCCTTCTCGTGGGAGATGGAGCTCAGCGCGACAAAAGCATTTCGCTTGCAAGTATTGTCGTTCTCTGCTTGGATGAAAGTGTAGATGAGCTCTGGTGCATCGGGGATGAGGTGTTCGGAGTGTTGAAATATCGAGCTGACGGCGAGCACCGCGTTCTTCCGGACGTATGCATGTCTATGCTCCAGACACTGCCTGGCTGACGAGAGCAATGGCTCCAGTAGTTCCGCATCCTTGATCTTGCACAAGAACCTAAGCGTTGCACCACGGATGTACTCGTTCGGATGGAGCAGATCGTTCCTGATGCCATTGCACACCAAGATCATCTCCTGCTTCAATTTCCCGTTCGCATCGTGTTTCGGACATATCTCGTAGTAAAAGTACAGCAGCTTCTTGAGAGCTTTGCTTTTGCTGGGCATCACGAACCGGATGATGTGCATCAAGAGCTGTGGTAAGGGATCGCCGTTCAACATCACTGTGAGGATGTTGCGCATTGTGTCGATTTTGCTGTCGTCCGTCCCTTTCTCAAGCTGTTGCTGGAGCTGCTGGACGGACGGCTGGTCTGCAGTGTTGTCCATGTGGACCATCGAGTAGGCGCTCTCGAGAAAGGATGTCATGTTGGGCGGTGGTGGGCGGGGTGTCGGTAGGAGCTATCGGAGGGGTGCGGAGCTGCCGAGGGCTCCAGATGAGTTCGTGAAAGGAGTGGGTATACGTTTGGAACTGATTTAGTGTGGTGGTGGTGGGGTGAGAGACACTCTGGTCAATTGTGGTGCTTCCCCTGCTTAACTACTGCCAAGACTGCCATGACCACCAATACGCTTTCATAGGGTTGCGATCGAGCAATACATAGACGAGTGTCATACAGTGATTGTAATCTGCTATTGAAACAGGAGGCAGAATCTAATAAGAAACGTAATACCGAACAATGACTCCAACTTTTTCTGCCTATAAGAACCGTACACGCCTAATCGCACTACGAAATCCCGCCCACCAGCCAATGTAACTAAGTATGTAACTCCCACTCGAAACCCGCCTGCATATGAACTCCCAGACAATAATCGACAGTGTCAGCCCATCACTAGACTCACTCAAACGTACTTATCTATCCTTCTCGATTCCTCTCTCCATATCACACACTTCTAGAGATTAAACCCGCCCAACTCATTGACACGACTGACCATCGCCAGAATCGCCGAATTGACCACGGCATTAACGGGCACAGGGGTGATTATCGATGCCGCCGGAAGTCCGGCACAGATCGTGATTCCACCTCGGAAGCTCACTTTCGAGCTGGAGTGACTACTGCTGATGTAACAGCTACCACTTGATGTGCTCGAACCCGTCGTAGTCACTGTCCGTACCGAGGAGGGCTCAGATTCGTCCGTGATAGTTTCCATTGACGGAGTATTATTGTGATGGAAACGTCTAGCTTTAGTTCGAAAGAAACTGAGAGGCGGTGGTGTTTTACGATATTTCTTCGAGGAGGGGAGGGGAGGTGTGTCCAATCGTGTGGGCGTGATAAATGATTGCTTGACACTGTTGCCGCCGATTGATCGTATGTGAGTGGCTGGCGAAATTGTAGGCTAGGAAAGGTTCGTCAGAACTTCGGCCACCGCACCGTGACGAAGGGAAGTACTTACCATAACCAGGTCACCATGCGCCTCAATATTGGATGTCACTTCCATTGTCGTGAGCGAGGGATTCAGGGCACCAAATGCCTGACCCAACCCCGAACCGCCCTCCGCAGTATCAAACGTCTTAAGAACATCTGAATACCGATCCCCAAGATCCACTCTGCCGGAGTTCTCCTCATCCGTTCCCTCCTCGGCCTTCTCCAAATCCTTCCATCCTCCCTCACTAACCACATCAACCGCATCAACTACATCGTCTTTCTCTCCCCCCCCCTTAAACCTCATAACCAAATCTCTTACCGAAATCTTCGGTGGCGTGATACGCCTCTTCCACAGACTTCCCCCTCCCCCTTCCCCCTGCCTTCGAAATCTAAACTTTCTGCGGTCGACTTTGGTTACCTCCTGGATAACCAATAAGCTCTCATCCTCACTATCGGTATATGCCCTCATCTTTGGCCGGGGCGGTTCTTCTACCACCAGCTGCTTGAAGAATGACGATGGAATGATCTTAACCACCGGCGGGACCGAGGATGCGGATATGTCGGAAGTGGACACAGAGTCGGGTGGGATGGACATCGGCACCGGCCCGTCAAGTTCTTCACTGACAACCCTCCTCTGTGCTCCCGGCAACTGTGCTGCCATCTTCTGCTCGGGCATACTGACTCTCCTCCTTCCTGCTGCCTTTCCCTTTCCGAGAACCTTCTTCGGCGGGGGTATAATCTTCGCCAAGGGCATTTCCTCTCCCTGGATCTCCCATCTTGTAAACGTCTTCCTGATAGATCTCCGGAGTTGAGAGCGCGGGAGAGTACTGGCACCCGGGGTGACCACGCTTGCGATGGTGCGCTTTCGTGGGGGCGGGGACTTGCGGGCTGCGGGAGCGGACGACAACGCTTCGAATTTAGCGATTAGGCTGGAGACCTTTTGGGCGAATTTGCGGGTGAAGGAAGGATGGTTGGGAAGCGGGGGCATGGGGGCCATGGTGAAGCCTATACTAGAGACCAACCGGTGGAGATGGAGTTTACGGTGGCGAAGAGTGGTAACAGAGATGGGAAGGAAGGAGGGAAACCAATGGTATGGGAGATGTCAAGAGTTATTGCAGCGCCGTCTTGTTTGGGGCGCCGGCAAATATGTCGGCCACGGTGGTAATCAAGAATCGAAGGATGAACCAGCTGAAACTCTACATCAGGGAAGGCCAAACTTTAACCAGGCAAGAGGTGATTAGCAAAAATGGCAAATAAACCAATCTACGCACAGAAGGGCATAATCAGCGACGAGGGCATATCAAGCCTTAGAAGTATAAACGCATCAATCGTTCAACACAGGTACATGATGGCCCGCCTCGTCTCGCCCACTGAATTCATTAAGCGTCACCGCCACAATCGTAATATAGACCATCTTGAGTTCCCCACATCTAGCGTCATCAAATGTAAAAGCCCGCTCCCCACCGTCTAGCAAGCACACCCCTCCTGCTGCGTATTATCGTTGTTCCGAATATCGACATTGATCACTGCCACACCAGTAGTTAGCCTCTACCCATCCGCAAGGGGATCCCGGAACGTACTCTCAGTATTCTGGTCCGGCATAGAGCCCTCCATTCCGGGCAGAGCCTGGGCAATCTTCTTGAAGAGTGGCTTCACATTATGACCCGCCTTGGCACTCGTCTCAATGAACATGACCTTAAAGTCCTTCGCCTTCTTCTCACCCTCCTCGGTGGTGACCTGTCGCTTATCGTTCAGATCCGTCTTGTTGCCGACTAACACGATGATCACGTCGTTGCCGCGCTCGCCGCGCACATCGTCGACCCATTTCGACGTGTTCATGAAAGAGGTGCGGTTGGTGATGTCGTAGACCACGACTGCCACGGAAGAGTCTCGGATGTACGACGGGATCAGAGACCGGAAGCGCTCTTGGCCGGCTGTGTCCCACAGTTGTAGCCGTACTGTTCGGTCGTCGAGGTACATGGTCTATCCGGATCCATCGTTAGGACCATCCCATGCAACTCACAAGCTTCCGAACGCTCCAAATGTACCTTAGAGAGGAAATCAATGCCGATGGTAGCCTGGTATGTATTGTCGAACGAGTCGTACATGAACCGTGTAATTAGGGACGTTTTCCCCACTGATCCACTATTAGCCCGATCATAGGCACTCATAGTTGTGGAAAGCATACCGCTCTGCTCTCCAAGAAACACCAACCTAAGATTGGCCGTTAGCGAAAAGGGTGCAAGATGGAGTGGAAGTGACGCGAGCTCACTTGAATTTCTTGAGCGGGTTGCTGTATGTACCTGCCGCGGCAGAAGAAGACATGATTGGCAGGCGTAGGAGAAAAGATGATTGAAGTTAAAGTTGAAGAGGATGAAGGAGAGAGACTGGTGTCGGTCTTTGGCTTAGGGATGGGGTTATGTTGTAGTTGTGAACGTGTTTAGCATGGTCCGTAGGTTTAGTGTCGTGGCTTTCCCGCGAGCTATTCTGGCTCGTGTAGGGTTGACGTTAGGGGAGAGCTCTGGCGGTGAATTGCCAAGACCGATAATGCAGGGTGTCACAATGTAGATGGGCCGCCCAACAAACAATGGCGGCTGACAAGTATCTAGGTTTATCTTCAACGGAGCAGATGGCTGGAACTGACCGAATGATATAGTTATTTTAGGTGACGGTGATACGATTCGTTATCATTGTCGCAATATGCTGGATAGAATGCAACCGGGAAGTTACCACTCTCTAAACATTAACAAGACGAAAAGATAATGGACAGGAATTGACAGCTGAGAGGAACGAGAACCACAGACTTCCAGCCCAGAACGATACATGCACAACCGACGCAAAGTTCAAAAATGATAAAAATGGAAAACGAACAGAAAAGACACGCATCATGTAACTCATCCGTTGGAAACCATCCATCGCACTTTAAAAGCCAACCAAATCGATCTCCCTTATAACACAATATATAGCTCATGCCTGAGTAGTCTCTCCTCGTCGAGATTTGGGTAGTAAGGCACCAAGGCATCCGCACTCTGCACGTACGCATTGTTGTACAGTCGCCAATATGGCGTGCGAACCTTCCGTGCGGGATGGAACAGTCCGGCCCATACGTAATTCAGGACCAAACCAGGACCAATCGCCATTCTGATGGCATCCACGGCTTCGATGATACGGTCAATTACATGAGGTGATGTCTCGAAGATGTTGGGGAAGATCAAGTTGAGTAGGTGCATCATGGCATCTTCGCAGCCAAGACCAACAACACCCAGGGCAATATGCTTGACAACCGATGCGGCCGTCTGTCGGTGCACTTGGTCTCTGTCGATGAGCGCGTCTTCCAGGAGCGGTGTTATGGCGTACACATAATCTTTTGCCATCTCTCCGATGTACTCGAACAGGAAAGACATGGCCTTGAGCACACCATTCTGAACGTTCAGTTCGGGAACGCGGTATTCGTTCATGAGAGCAGGGAGGACAGTGAATGGAGCACAAGTCTCTGCGACGATACCGATGGCGACAGCGGTACAGACGCGGGACTGACGTTCCTGGACACGTAAGTTGTTGAGCAGTGTCGCGAGAACATCCTGTGGACCGATAGCCTTGGCGATGAAACCGAAAGTGTTGTTGGCAGCTCGTCGGATACCCTTCTTATGTGCCTTCAACATGTCGAGCAGCTCGAAGCAGATTCTCATCCACTCTCGTGCACTAACGAATTCGGCTCCACGATCTGCAATACGGCCAACGAGGTCGATGGTGTTCTCCTGCACCTTCTCGTGTCGGTTGCGCAGAATGGGCGTCAATCGAGGGAGAAGATCCTTGATGGGTGGCTGCATGCTGTTGATACCAACAACCGTGACAATGGACCGCAAGGCACCAAGGATAGATCCGAGAACTTCAGGGTACTCTTCACCAAGGTACTCGTAGAGAACTATACCGAGCTTCCCCATCAACGCATCTTCACCGCATTGTTTCTGTGATTGTTAGCACTTTGCGTGAAAGGACGAGCGGAGGAGATAACGACGTACCATGACAACTGCAATCCGAGAAATCAAGTCAGCGCTCTGCTGGCGCACAGCCGAACTCTTGTTATTCAGCCGCCACAAAATGGTGCTGACGATCTGGGGGAGATAAGGCTTCGTGCGTGTTCCGAGCGCATTGACAACAGTACCGAAGCCGTTCAGCATGACGATGTCCTCGATACTCTGTTCCTGGAACGCAAACAAGACACCATCAACAAGCCTCTCTTCCAACCGTTCGCCAATGTCGGCGGCACCCAGTGAAGCTATAACCTTCTCAACGCTCTCAAGTGTCATCTTTCGGTAGGGCTCGCTCTCATCCTTGAGATGGTCAACAATTCGCTCGATGATTTCGCCGCATCCAACCTTCTGTGCGAGATCGACCGTCGTTTCCACCACCTGGCGATAGTTGCGCTTGTCCAACGCCATGCGTCTAATCCAGAATGCTTTGAAGAACTCGGGCAGGACGTGCTCTTTTAGGTAGGCTGCCGTAACACCTTCGGTTCCGGCACACTGACTGACGACCTTCAAGACCACTTTCTTCATCTCCTCGTCAGGACTCTGAAATTCTCGAAGTACAATGCCCATGACCTCGCCAGTGTAGTAGTTGGCATATTCTTCGTCCATTAACGGGATCACATACCCAACTGCCTTCAAAAAACCAGCCAAACCCTTGCCCCTTTGCTTTTTCGCACCGGTCCACAGAGGTTGTAGGATGGTGTCGAAGCTCTCGATACCGTAGGGGTGGGCAGCCTCCGCGAGCGCAGCAATTGCCAAACTGGTGACAGTACGGACCTTGGCTTGCTCGTCTTCAAGGTTGGGACCGATACATTCTACCAGACCTTTTAAGTGAGGCAGAATGGCACAGCCCATCAGGATGGGAATTTGTTGCACGATCTTCACACCGGTGTGCCGCGCCTGCCAACTCTTCTTGGATCGACAGACGGCTCGCAGGAAAGGAAGCAGCGCCGGTATGCCGAGAGCGGAGGCGACGACAGCGAATGCCCGGGCGGTGGTGTTTCGTACGTACTCATCAACGTGGTCGATATCGGGCCTCATAGTGGAGATCATGTGGGCTAAACCGGCAGCCTTTGACAAATTGCTGATAATCTCACGACCCTCTACACGGGCATAGTAGTCCTGGTCAATCAAGAGAGGCTCGATAACAACTAGAATTTTGTGTGTGTAGGGTCGAACGAGATCATCCAACTTGTACAGGATACGGTCGATAACTTTGACAAGCAGATGGCGTTCCTGGTCTTCAAGGGTCTTCTCCATCAGCAACGGAAGGATCTGATTGAACAGAGGGCCAGCTCCAAATTGCCGCGCATTGTCGGTAAGCTGTCGAAGTGCAGTCTTTCGCATCGGCGGAGTGCCGTTCTTGACCTTCAATAAAAGTCGCATAATCTTCCGCTCTTTCAACTCGTCGACCGTCATCTGGTTCTCGTCTGCACCATCCACCAACTTTCCAAAGTACTGCATATCCTCAGCCTTGAAGAACTGGAGATCGCCGACACCGGGAATGTCAGTAGGCATCTGTTTACCCAAGGCCCTCGCGTTCTCCGGCTCTTGCATCATGAATCCACCAATTCCGGAGGCCGAGCCCATAGGAGCAGGCGTTGCCATCAGCTTCCGTGCCGGTGTGCGAATGGGAGCGTATCCCGCAGGGGGCTCTAGGATCTTGTAACCTTCCTTTGGCAACATTTCGTCCAGCTCCTCATCCGAAAGCGGCGCATTCCTGTCTCCAAGCCCGAATGTAAGCGGCATTTGGGGAACGGACGCAGGAGAAGATGGATGCATCGGAGTCACGAGTCCCTGGCTTCCAACTGGGGTTGCGGCAGTGAGCGACGGCGCCTGGTCCCATCGGGATCTCTTGACCACTGGTGTAGCATCCGGTACACCTGCAACATCCCACCGGCTCGACCGTGGTTTTTTCGTAGCTTCATCGCTCTCCTTAATGGCGACTGCGCCCTCGCCAGCGACATCCCATCGCTTCTTCTGTAAGGATCTCAGTAAAAAACTAACCAAAAAAGTGGAGGTATAAACTTACTCTCTTTCTCGTGCCCTCCGCTGCGCTATCCACTCCTTTGTCATCCGCCTTTAGCGTCGCCTCGTGCTCGACGCCTTCCATCTTGTCACCATTCTTCAGCTTCTCTTCAATCTTTCGCCGAACCCGCTCCTCTTCGCGCTCCAACTCGCGTTCTTGCATGACCTCCTTATAACTTCGTCCATCCGTATCGGCTTCGCCGCCATTGACAAAACCATCTTTCCGGATGGGCGACAATTTCCGAGCGAATCTCCGCTTCTGGTAGTCGGTCTCGCGGTCCGCGATCTGGCTTCCCTTCGCGTGGTCGGTCATCTGATCCATATCATCATTGCCACCCGCAAACTCGTTCATTGTCTCCTTGGTCGCGGTGTACTGTCCCACCAAGCGGCGCGTTCCGTCGCCGCTGGCCATATCCTCATCGTCATCGTCGCCATCAGCGGCAATCGAGGTGTTGTATCCGGCAAACTTGTCGGCGCCAGTACGGTCGTACAAGGTTGTGTCGAAGGTATCTGTCAAGGCGACTTTCGTCGAAGAACTCTCTCGTTGTTTCTCTGGATCAAACGTCTTCGACTTCTTAGTGGCATTGCGCTCCTGCTGCAGGCGGCGGATCTCTGTGAAGGCCTCCATAAATGGGCAGTCAGAATCTGCTTCCTTTCTTCCGCTGGAAACACGACTTAGAGGAGAGATTACCGTCAGTCATGGCGACAAAGATCAGACGGCCTGACTAAACCAGAAGGACGGGATGACGCGCAGAGAGCACGTATTGAAGTTGAGCGTGCAGTGTATCCTGCCGGATAGAGGTGATTGAGCGTGTATTGATCGGTTCTGTGCTGATCTTCGAGACGCGGACCGGCGACTGAAATTTTTGGATTCGAATGATGCGGGGCCCAAATACGCGTAAAATGGGTTGAGCGTTGAGTGGTGAGGAAGAAGGTGTAGAATGAGCGAGAGGCGAGGCCGGATGGAAGACTTCACCAACAACTTGTGATGGCAAGGGGTGCTGCAGAGTTACATTAGTGAATGGCGATTTGATTGGCCAAGCTCCAAGTTGTGGCTGACGCAGTGGGTGGCGTGACTTCTATATGTGGCTTCTAAACTGGCCTTATTTAGTTAGCACTGCAAAGCATGGCTTGGCAGGTCGCTTCCTGACACCATCCTCCCTGCTTCCTCATCCTTCCCAAAGTTCCTTCTCCTTGCAACACTTCAGCCTACAACTCCCACCCACCCTGCCATCGCTTACTTCTTTGTCCTCTCACAACAATCCTCACAACTGCTACTGACCACCTCGTTTCTTTCGTCCCAAAGAGAGAACATACACTCTTCTCCGTTCGACTAGCGATCACCTCTCCCCTCACGCGTGGCTACATCTCGCTTCTTCCGAAATCGACAACTCTTCGACTCCCGGAAAACCCCCGCTAGATCGACGAAACTCCACCAAAACACCGGAGACAACACACACGACAGCTGCAGTCTCATCAATCTGCAGCTCTTGAACGACACATAAGCCACGCGGCATTCAGCGTGCGTGCCGAACGAGGACCATCGCACCCGTCTCCGCCCCACGACAGCAACCAACAATTACCGACTCTTCTCGCTTTTAACTTCACAGCACTCTCTTGGTGGGGCTATTCAGCAACACTCGCTGCTCCAACCTCGTCGGTTGGTACTTGTGCGCAGCAAGAGTTTCAAGAGTTGGCTTTCTTTTTGTGTTGGCGGCTTCGCTCGTCGCTCGCTCGCGCTGGTTTTCTTTGAAGTTCGGTTTTTGTACCCGCCGCTAGATTCTAGCCGGTGGCAGTTGGCTTGTGGTCCCTTTGAGGCTCAGGTTCTGTCATCTATCTGTCAGTCTGGTGGTTTTAACCTTCCTGTCAACTCCTTACTTTGTGTGTTTGAACATTCCCCGAGATTCATAAATATACCACACTTTTCAACGGAAAAAGAGAGACGAAGAAGAGAGCGAAGAGAGAATTGAAGAGGCGATTTCTGTTGTGTATAGCGCTGTTTGCGGACCGACATCTGAATCCGACAGATTACTTCAACTGACCGGCAGCTTCTCCGGTTAACAACTTGCCTAGAGCTTCTTGCGATAGAAAGAGGGAAAGGAAGGGATAAATTCAACTTCATTTTCGCTCTTACACCCGATCGCCGAGAGAGAGGCAAAAGGAACCACCTTTCTTACCCTCTTCCCATCATTTGTACTTTGTGAAGGATTTGGAATCGCACGTTCCTAGCAAAGCACAAGACCACAACGCCAACAACTTTCACCTTCCGAAGACGAATACCTGCAACAAACCGCAATGTCTTCTTCGGTCTTCTTCAAATTCAAATCACAAAAGGAACCGTCTCGGGTTGCCTTCGACGGAACCGGAATCTCGGTGTTTGAACTTAAGCGGCAGATTATTCAGATCAACCGACTCGGAGACGGTTCAGACTTCGATTTGGCTATTTTTAATCAAGATACCAATGAAGGTTCGTGCTGGATGGCAACATCTCGCCATAGCTACCATGTAAATTGACGATGCTAATATGTATGACTATTAAGCTTATGACGATGATACGACAATAATCCCCCGTTCAACGTCGATCATCGCGAAGCGTCTGCCTCCCTCGAAGCCAGGACGGGGTACTGCGCAGCGCTATGTCAGCGGCAAGATGCCCACCAATGCTCTGCCGAATGCTGGGCGGCGAGAGAAGAACTTTGGCGCCACTGCGCAGCCCGTCAAGAAGCAGGAGCCAGAACACAGCAATGGACATAGCAGTGCGCCAGCTTCGGCTGGCCCAGAATCTGAGGAGGATAAGATTGCGGCAATGTTCCAGGCCCAAGATGAACAGTGGAACAAGACACAAGAACAACTTGCGACGTATGTAACTTCTAAATCTGTTAGGTTCGTTGACTGACGTTCATTCCCAGCGCGACACCTGTCTATCGGGGTGGAAACCAAGGATTCAAGAAGAATGCGGCGCCTGCGCCCAGCCACCCTCCACCGGCCGGTTATGTTTGCTATCGTTGTGGGGAGAAAGGTCAGTGATTCTTTGGCAGTACCAATATTCAATTATTGATTGTATACAGGCCACTGGATTCAACAATGTCCAACCAACGCGGACCCTAACTTCGACGGCCGGCCACGGATCAAACGTACGACCGGTATTCCGCGGTCTTTCCTCAAGACTGTCGAGAAGCCTATGCCGCAGGCCAACGATGACCCTACTCTCAATTCGTCCAACCCAAGTTCTGTAATGGTTAACGCGCATGGTGAATACGTTGTTGCGATTGCCGATCAAGCATCGTGGGAGTCGTACCAGAAGAAGACCGGTGGCGTGGCGAGCAAGCCTGACGAACCCAAAGGAAGCAAGGAGCTGCAGGACAGAGGCATCGAATGTAGCATGTGCCACGGGATGATGAGAGATGCGGTCAAGACGCCCTGCTGCAAGAACGTGTACTGTGAGGATTGTATACAGAACGCATTGCTGGAGACCGATCTTGTTTGCCCCGCCTGTGACGCTAAGGACATACTGTTGGATTCTTTGCCTCCGGATACCGAGACAAGGAATAAAGTTGAGGAATATAAGAAAGAGAAGGATAACGGCGGTGCTAAGAAGGCGAACGATGCGCCGATAGCCCAGGATAATCAGAAAGTTGTTCCCTCTGTCGCCCCTCCCGCTGCCCCTGCCGCGATGCGCACCAACGCACCTGCGAATAGGTCACCTTCGGTCGCCAAATCCTCGGCAAGCACCACCCCTATCCCGTCTACGGCATTGATGATAAAGAAGCGTCCCGCCGAAGACGAACTCGGACCCGAGGTCCCCCGTGGCCCTGCTGCTATGCGGAACCAGCAGACGATGCAACAACAGCATCATCAACAGTTCCAGATCCAAACCTCCTACGGACCCCCTTCCGGCCAGAACATGTACAATGCCCACGCCTTCCAGCAGCAGTACCCCAACCATGGGCAGCAGGCGTATGGTGGCAACGCCTACGGTGGTTTCAACAACGGCGGTATGGGCATGGGAATGAATGGTATGGGCAGCATGGGCGGTGGCCCTGGCTATGCCTATAACAATAGCCAAGGCTATGGTTTCCAAGCCGACCCCAACGGCTTCCAACAGCAGCAGCAGCATCTCCAGCAGCAGCAACAGCAGCAGTTCGGCTTCTCGCACGGAGGCTACAATGGCTACAACCAGGCCAGCTTTCAGCAACACCAGCAGCAACAATTCAACAAATTCCCCATGGGAATGGTCCAAGGACCTAACATCAACATCAATGCCAACCCCAATGGCGGTATGGGCTACGGTCACTTCTCGAACCAGCAGAAAACGGTCTTTAGCGAGCCGTTTCCCAGCGAAGAGGATAGCCCCTACATGCGCAAGCCGGTCAACCCCCATCGCCACGCAAGGCCGAAGAGGATCCGCCCCAGCGACTTTAAGGCAGTTGGTGGGGAGATGATGTAGATCGTCGGCCACGGCGATGGGTGTATAAAATGCGAGTAGCGTTGGTGTTGCGGCAGTGTACGTTTCCTTCGGTGGATGTACTTAACTCTTTCTTCTTCCAATTCACTTCTATTCTTTTCTTATTTTCTTTGCACAGGCGTGAGGGCGTGTTCACGGGGGGGGGGGGAGGTTTCATGGTTTCTGTTTCTGTTTTGGCTTCCAGCTTGTGTTTCGTTCACTTCGTAGGGCGTTCGATTCTTTTTGCTTGTGCTGTACCTACTGTACTTTTATGTATGGGATTGGCGGGGGTGTCTGATGAATGGTATAAGTTGGCTCTAGGTTTGATGTTCACTTAAGAGTGGTTGTGTGTCTTTGTGTCATTTGATCAATGCATTCATCCAACACGAGTAAAAAGCCGCTACATATTAACTACTGCACAACCCACCCCCAAGGTGGAGACCCACCGCCATCCGCCGGTTGTTCGCAGATGAGCGATGCGGCATTGAACTTCTTGAGTGCGGCAGATGGTTGGCGCCGCCGATGGAGCGAGAGGAGGATAGGGGCAGCGAGGCCTTGGGCGGCTCAGTTCGTTTGGGCGCGCGAGGGGTCTCCTCCATCTTTCTTTTCTTGCAGTTCTTCCTTTGTTTTGTTTCGTGGTATGTATGTAAGGGGGGTTAGACTAGATATATGCATGTATGATACACAGTTCGCAACTGACTGGGGAGTAAATATGTATACATATAATCAGCAATGATCTACTTAGGTACATAGATATCTACTCTAGATCGCACACGGTAAAGAAACATCGAGTCGTAACATGTATCTATCTTTGCAGCATCCTTGGCCTGTTCACTTCCTACCCAACCGACCCGGCAATTTCCGCGCTGGTATCTACCGCGCTCCTCCACGACCACGACCACCTCAATGCGGCGCTTTTTCACGACATCCGCCCGCCTATTTGCGTCTCCTCCCGTGGTCTCGTCAAGTCTCAAATCGACGCTCCTTCTCCCGCGCACCACGTTCCCCATTCGCCCTACCACCGATGCCGCCCAGCATGCCTCGTTGCTCAAGAGATCGACCGCCGAGTTCTACGCGCTCCAGAAAGCCCGTCGAGATGAGAAAGGAGAATTCATCCTCCACGATGGCCCCCCCTACGCCAATGGCGAGCTGCACATGGGCCACGCGATGAACAAGATCCTCAAGGACATTGTTAACCGCGTTGCTGTGCTGGATGGGAAGCGGGTGACATACATCCCAGGCTGGGATTGTCATGGGCTGCCGATCGAGCTCAAGGCGTTACAGGCTGGGTCTGGAAGTGGAAGTGTGACTGATGCAGTGGAGAGAGGGAGGGCGATGACCGCACTGGACATAAGAAGGCAGGCGAGAGAATTGGCGACTGCTACGGTGGAGAGCCAGAGAAAGGTGTTTGAGACGTGGGGCGTTATGGCCGAGTGGGAGAGGGCATACAAGACCATGGATTCGGGGTATGAAATCCAGCAGCTAGAGGTGTTCAAAGAGATGGTGGGAAGGGGGCTGGTGTATAGACGGTTCAAGCCGGTGTTTTGGTCGCCGAGTTCAGGAACTGCATTGGCGGAGGCGGAGCTGGAGTATAGCGAGAAGCATACCAGCAAGGCTGCGTTTGTGAAGATGCCAGTGCTTGGGAAGGTTGGTGGGGAGGACAAAGTGAGCGCAGCTGTATGGACTACCACAGCATGGACGCTGCCCGCGAATAAGGCCATTGCGGTGGGTGAGGAGATGAAATATGCGATTGTGACCACAAAAAGCTACGGAAAGCTCCTTGTGGCGGAAGAGAGGTCGGAGTACTTAAGGGGTGTCCTGGAGGGGGAAGAGCTGGAAGTGATCGAGAGCGGAATCACGGGTGCTGACCTCGTGGGGTTGGAATACACACACCCGCTCCTCCCCTTGGATGCCCCCGCGCATCCGATCATCGCCGCTGACTTTGTTTCGGCGGATTCGGGAACAGGACTAGTCCACCTGGCACCTGGACACGGAATGGATGACTACCTCGTCTGCCAAACACATAACATTCCGCCGTTCTCACCAGTCGACAACACTGGTCGGTACACTGCCGAAACCTTGCCGGAACTCGTGGGAGAGGAGGTACTATACGGTGGCACGAAAGCGGTTCTAGATCTGCTCACCACTTCCGGCTCATTGCTCCACCTGCAAAATAAGTACGTCCACAAGTACCCCTACGACTGGCGGACGAAACTCCCAATCGTTGTGCGTGCCGCTGCGCAATGGTTCGCCAATGTGGAGAACATCAAGGGCCCTGCTGTGGCCGCGCTTGAGGATGTCCAGTTCATTCCAGAAAGTGGGCGGCTGCGGTTGACATCGTTTGTGAGGGGCCGGAATGAATGGTGCATCTCACGACAGCGCGCATGGGGAGTCCCTATTCCGGCGCTGTACGATGCTGAGACGGAAGAGCCGTTGTTGACGGAGAGGAGTGTGGATCACATCATCTCCGTCCTTGCAGAGAAGGGAACGGATGCGTGGTTCAACCCCGAAATTCCAGATGAGATCTTCGTCGCGCCGGAGTACAAGGTCGATGGCAAGATGTACACCCGCGGCGTGGAGACAATGGACGTATGGTTTGACTCTGGAACCTCATGGTCTACACTCAACGAACGCCTCAGGCGTGAAACAGTCGCCGATCTTTATCTGGAGGGCAGTGACCAGCACCGCGGCTGGTTTCAAAGCTCACTCCTCACCTCTGTAGCAGCGCGCGGGAAGCCGCCGTTCAAGCAGATCCTCACCCATGGCTTCGTTCTCGACTCGAAGGGGAAGAAAATGAGTAAATCGCTCGGAAACGTAGTTTCCCCTTCAGACGTCACAACAATACCGAAATCCCAGGTGCCAAATATTGACATCCTCCGCCTATGGGTGGCCTACTCTGACTTCACCAAAGACGTCTCCATCGGCCCCACTGTGCTCTCACAGGTCCACGAAGTCCTCCGCAAAGCTCGGGTCACTTCCCGCTTCCTCCTTGGAGTTCTCTTCGACTGGGACGGGACCTGCATCCCCTATGACAGCCTCCCCCTCCTTGATCGCGTAGCCCTCGCTCAGCTTCACCGTCTTCACACTACCGTCCTCGCGTCTACTCGCGTGTACAACTTCCAGAAATCCATCACCTCCCTGGCTGCTTACACCTCTACCGCCCTCTCGGCGTTCTACCTGGATGTTACTAAAGACCGACTATACTCCGACCCCACTGCATCCCGGCAGAGACGCGCAGCACAGTCTACATCCGCACTCATCCTACGAAATTACGTTTCACTGCTGGCTCCGTTCATACCTCTGCTTACGCAGGAGGTGTGGAGCCACTCACCCCCCGCCTTCCTCTCCGCCGTGCCCGAGCAGGAACGGCGCATGCTACAGTTCTTCAACCCACAACCGGAGTGGGAGCAACCGGAGATTTTGGCAGAGTTCGAGAAAATGCAGGGCATCCACGATGCCGTCAAGCGTGCGTTTGAGCGAGCAAAGGCTGAAGGGAGGGTTAAAGTCAACCTCGAGATGGAAGTCGACGTTGTAGTTCCCGCAAGCAGCAAGCTGCGGGAGACTGTGGAGAAATGGAGGGACGATCTGGAGGCACTGTGTATCGTCTCAGGTGTCGAGATCACCGAAGACGAGAGAAAAGCGGGAATGGAAGGCTGGGAGGAGACGGAGGAATTTGATGGAGGCATAGTGAAGGTCAGAGGGGCGAGGCACGAGAAGTGTGTTAGGTGCTGGGTTTATAAGGCAAAGACTCTGGGTGGGGTTTGTGGCAGGTGTAAGATGGTACTGGCGGGGGTAGAGTAGACGGGTGCACATGTAGATTGTAGGCCGGTGTATGATATCCTAGATGTGCATGGCAGACGACGCAAGTTGTACAGTACAGAACGAATAAGAGTCTGCGCTTGGATCAAGCAATATGCACAATATATCACTCGATTAAGCGTAAGACAACCGTAGCGGAAAAAAATAGACAGCAAATCAAGTTCAAGTAAAATCGTACAAGCACCCCCCACATCACTACAGCGACTACGCCCTTCGCGGCCCCACCCCAGGGTTGGCAGCCTGCACCGCCTTCCGATGTATCGCCTGAATCTGTTCATTGACATCGTAACTCCGCATCTTGACTGTCTCCCGACTCTCGCTCGTTCCATCCCACGCGCCGCCGGTAGCAGCCTTCTTCCGTCGCTCCGCCTCCTCGGGGGTGATGTGTTCTCCTGTGGCGCTGTCGAACAGGTCGTCGCGTTGGCTCGCCAGCCGCTTGAGGTTCGCCACAGTGTCATTGGTGTTGAGGTTGGTAGTGGCGAATTTGGCGTCCGCGCGAGCACGCTGTTCTTTCCAGCGTGGGTCGAGAAGCTCGATACGCATATGCGCTTCCATCTCTGACAACGGGATGGCTTGTTGACAGTTGGGACAGATACCAGTTGCCTCTTGGTGGCGTTTCTGGAGGGCACGCGGGAGGGTGGATGGGCGGATCTTCATGCTGGTTTGCTTGGGATGCTGCTGTTGGTGATGGTCGACCTGCATTGGCTGTGGCTCGTTGGGACTCGGTTGAGGTGGAGCGGGGGCGGGAATCCAGACTTGCTGTTGCTGTTGCTGTTGCTGCTGTGCCGGGGGGTAATTCATTGCATAATCGTCTGCGGTTGGCATTGCCTCCTCGATACGCAGGGTCGACGGGTGGAGGGACATCATATTTTTCTGCTCGAGTGAGGCAAACTGTAGATCTTGCAGATTTTGCGGTGGCGGGAGGTCAGTCTGGTCGTCTGCCTCGGTGAACACCACAGTCTCAACGACAACGAAATCATGCCAGTCGATCTGTGCGTACGCAAGCCGCTCCTGGTCTTCCTCTTCCTCCTTCTTTGCGCGCTCCTTCTCCTGGTGCTTCGTCCACTCCGCACGCTCGCGCGCTGTATCGAGAATGTGGAATTTATCCTGGACGTTGCGCGTGAGCTCCTCTACGCTGGGCCCGCCAAGTGGCTGAAGAAGCTCTGTGTATTGGTCCACCAGTCGCGAGAAAAACTGATAGAAGCTGTGGTTGGGGCGGAGGAAGTCGAACTGGAAATTGCGGGCCTCGCGCTGGGAAAGATGGGTGAGGAATCCGCGGCCATGCTTGGCAGCGAAGAGAGCGGTCAGTCGCACAATATCAAGATCCTGCGCGGAAATATTCGGCATCCGTGCGGAGAACTTGAATTCTGGGGGCTCCTTAGGGCCCGCTGGTTTAACTGGTTCGGTGACGATGTTGGCGCGACCGGCGGAGAGCGTAGTGCCCCGGCCCGAGCGGATCTCCTCCAGGCGCCAGGCATAGAAATTGTAGTATGGGTCGGAGGTGGCGAGGAAGGAGAATTTTGGGTTGTGCTTTTCTTTTTCACGGATTCGCTGCTCAAAGATCTGGCCGTTGCGCTCGACGTATCCCGCAGTTTTCTCGACAATGGCGCGGATGTCGCGTGGTGGAAGGACGATGCCGGGCGGCGGCTTGCCTGCCTCGTCGAGACTGCGGTCAACATCGTTCGGTACGGGCGTAGCCATGATTGGGGTCGATCGCTGTTTTCGGGACGGTCGGGTGTTGTTGGAGATGGTGGTGATGGTGATGAGGCGTCGTTAGGGCGTGTAGTGTTAAGGCGGGCTGGATTAACTTTGTACTGGCCGTGAAGGAAAGCAGACGCGAAAAATTGGCGTCCGTCTCTTGCTTCGCCGGGTAAAATTCTGTTTCAGGGGGAAGCTTCTAAAGTGCTCGGAACCGAGAAAGAGGAACAACACATCGGCAAACGACCACCCTATCCAAGTCTTCGCAGCATCACATCACATCGCAAATATGGCTTCTCACTTCCCCTCTATTGAAGAATTTGACGACGGCCAGCTCGATACTGTCCTTGTTCCCGGCGCGACGACTCTCGATCTCGGTCTCGACAGCGATCCTGCCGCTGACTTCCTCTCCCGCGAGAAGGCTACTCTCGGTGCTGATGCGGTCCTGTTTGCTACTGAAGACGACAACCTCCTCGGTGGAGGAGACTCTGTCCCGGCAGCTTTCGCGAGCAGCTTTCCGAGTTTGGATCATGAGGTTAGGACACAGAACTAAGCATTCGCGACAGCTTGGAGCTAACAGGTGTCTTGTCAAGACCGATGGACCTGGTGGGACCATCACCGGCGGAGAAGAGCCGTACATGCCCGGGCACAACACCTACACGGGGGCGAGCTTGGAGCTCGAGGAGGAGCCCGAGGTAGTCAAGTGAGTGTTCCGCGTGATATCCCAAATCATACCGTCATCGGCGCTAACTGGCTACCACTAGGCAATGGCGCGAGCGTCAATCTCTCGAGATCCAGCGACGCGACGAGCTCTCCGAGGCACGGAAGCAGGAGACGATCGCAAAGGCGCAGCAGAATATCGACGACTTTTACGAGAACTACAACTCGAAGCGTGATAAAGCTGTGGAGGATACTCGGTACTATACACCAGTATTCGGTCGATAAGGATTGGAGACTGACCGTGTTGTAGCCGTGAAGCACAAGAGTTTCTTGGCTCCCGAGAGAACACGGTCGCCGGTGGTACTGCCTGGGAACGCATCGCCAAGCTGGTGGACATGTCCGACAAGGCTGTGCGGTCGGGACGGAGTGACAAGACTGCTTTCCGCGCAATGCTGATGAGCTTAAGGAAGGATGAGAAAGTACTATCACCCGATTCCTGCCAAATACGCCCAATGTTGACTCCTCCTTAGGCGCCCGGCTCTAGCGGATACTAATGAAGCTGTAATGGTAATTGCTAGATTTGTGACCGTCTATGGTTTCCGCATTTCAGTCTTTCATCTTCGAACAAAGGCAGTGTGATGGGAAGTGAAGGATGGTGTTTATTACGTTGTATGCATACGATGCGAGAAATCGGTGGTTCGTGGGCACGAATCACACGATATCAACCAATTTTGACCACTACAGGTCAATATCGTAGGTCGTTTTTGCTGCTCAGCCCTATCATGGCTCTCATTAGGACCTTGCCAATCGCCATCGATGGATAACTTTGATACATAGGTGATTTTACAATCACAACCCTCACTCGCATCACGTGCATTGAGCTGAATGTGCGGCTAAAAATTATGTGCGCTAAAAGAAAAATTTCACCACTTTCCCTGATCTTAATAGACTATTTCAACCCACCACCGGTTCACACACTACATCCGCTTTCTTTTCCCATTTCTCTTCTTCAGGCCGCAGCCTGCGGTTCTCACTTTGCACACCATTGCCATCGTACGGAAATTTCACTGCAAAGATGGGTAACTTCAAGAAAGAAAAGAGCCGCCGGTACGTCAACATTCAACTCCACTACTCCCACCTCAATGCGCCTTGGTTCTAACGAATTTCTCCCCTAGATCCCGCTCGTCCACCGCGGGCGATGGTATGGCCAACGTCAAAACCAAAGGCGAGAATTTCTACCGCGATGCGAAAAAGGTCAAGCGAGTAAACAACTTGCGCGATACCGGTGGTGCAAAATACAACCGCGACGGCAGCAAAGTTGTGCAGGCCGCTCCGTTCCAGTCGCACGCTGTTCCCACAGCACGTATCGAGCCAAATCGTAAATGGTTTGGGAATACCAGAGTCATATCCCAGGAAGCCCTGACCGGCTTCAGAGAGGCAATGGCGGAGAAGAGCAAGGACCCTTACACCGTACTCTTAAAGAGCAATAAGCTCCCCATGAGTCTGCTTGAAACTCCGGGAAAGAAGGAACATGAGGCGAAGATTAAGGTTGAGACCCAGCCTTTCTCAGCGACCTTCGGTCCCAGGGCGCAGAGAAAGCGGCCGAAAATCGAGGTTGGAAGCATGGAGGAGATGGCCGGCCAACTGGAGACCGTCGAAAAGAAGTACGCAGAGAAGCTGGAGACGGACAAACTTCTGAGTGGACAACTGGGTGAGGAGGAGAGGGCGGGTGTCGCCAAGGAGGCAAGAGAGCCCATCTTTTCCAAGGGACAGTCAAAACGAATTTGGAACGAGTTATACAAGGTATGCTTTCTCTTGCGACGAGTCTTGGGAGTTGCTAACAAACCACTGCAGGTCATCGACTCGTCCGACGTCGTAATACACGTACTGGATGCTCGGGATCCTTTAGGTACTCGTTGTCACAGTGTTGAGAAGTATATCAAGGAAGAAGCGCCACACAAACATCTGATCTTTGTGCTTAACAAGTGCGACTTGGTACCCACCAGCGTAGCAGTAAGAATCCCCTTCCCAACCTCCCCACCGCTGCGTACCCCAATTCTCCCAAGTGTGCCCCCGACACCCCACTGTTTTAAGTCAAGGCACTTTCCCCGAGTTCATCTCGGAAACTTCTCTATGGATCGAGTCTGTTACAATAGTGGGAGATCAATTGCGTCCCCGTTTATACTGACTCCTCGTCGTTTTGGCGAGGATGTCCAGTCGATTTCTTCCGTTTTGGATGGGTCACCAGGGGGCGGAAGTGTTCCGTATTGAGTTAAGCACCGTTGCTTCCTGCTTTTAGTGGGACTTTTGCAGGTGCTTTTAGTTACGTTTCACACACTTTCCACACATATCTGATGATTATGAATCCACAAAATGGAAATGTTCGTAATGCTGACGTTACAATCATTAGGCAGCCTGGGTCCGCCGTCTCTCTAAATCACATCCCACCCTCGCCTTCCACGCCTCCATCACCAACTCCTTTGGTAAAGGCTCCCTCATCCAGCTACTCCGACAGTTCTCCTCCCTCCACAGCGACCGCAAACAAATATCGGTTGGTTTGATTGGTTACCCCAACGCTGGCAAATCCTCCATCATCAACACCCTTCGCGCCAAAAAGGTTTGCACCGTAGCACCCATTCCGGGAGAGACGAAAGTCTGGCAATACATCACCCTGATGCGTCGCATCTATCTGATCGACTGCCCTGGTATTGTCCCTCCATCCGTCACCGATACCGCAGAGGACATTCTCCTGCATGGTGTCGTTCGTGTTGAGAACGTCGAGAACCCGGAACAATACATTCCTGCTGTCCTCGCAAAATGCAAGCCCCAACACATCGAACGTACGTACGAGATCACCCGGGGCGGCTATAAATCCCATATCGAATTCTTGGAGATCTTGGCTCGAAAGTCCGGACGACTACTGAAGGGCGGTGAACCGGATTTGGACGGTGTTGCGAAGATGGTGCTGAACGACTTCATCCGCGGAAAGCTCCCATGGTTCACTGCCGTACCTAAACTTGCCGATGGCGAGGAAGACGGTGACCTCGAGGACACCGGGCGAATGGGTCAGTTGGGCGAGATGCGGAAACGCAAGGCCGAAGATGAACCTGACGCCGCCGGCGAAAAGGAGCCATCTGCTCAATCTGAAGGCGAGGACGGTGATGGAGATGTGTACCATGGTGACTACGAGGAGTGGAAAGGCATTGGTAGCGATGATGATGACGAGTGTGTCGAAGATGCACTAACGATAGTTGCTGATGAGAGCGACGATAATGGTGAAGAGGAAGATGACAAATAGTCCCCATAATAAGAGATGTTTTAGGTATCTTTCATCTATCCCCACGCTGCAGGGGAAACCTCGTGTGGCTATGAGCCGTGGGTGATGTACCATACATCTAACGTGACCTCAAGACATCCGGCACCGTCTGCCGGCCAATCGAGCAGCAGTGTCGAATACATAAGTCCATCGAAACTCCCAGCGTGTTAATGATTCTCCGCGCAGCACGAACCAGCTCTTCATGGCGTGTACTCGAACGCTTCGCGTAAAGGGCTCGGGTCAATATCCAACCATTGATTCACCTGGGTGTTAACTACGTACTTCTACGCACAATGGTGCAATCATACATACATGGCAAGGTTCTAGAGTAGTCATATTGCGGAAGTAATGGAGTACCAATGCATACCTACCATAGGCGTTGTATATCCTGTTTTCTTGACTAGTGGGCCTCTCGCCACGCCAAAAGGAGGATCATCAAATAAGGTTTACATATAGAAATCGTCAAGTGAATACCGAATAACCTCCCAATCAAACAGGCGATTCGCATGTAGAATTCATAATCACATCTTTTTTTTTCCAGAACAGCACATAGAGACGCAACGTAGAGCGGCTTCATGGGCGTCCTATTACCCAACGCAAAACGCGAACAGATTTGCAAAATACGCATTCAAACATCCGTTCACCTCCACTTGGAAGCCGTGTCCCTAGGTTCCTTAGGTTTAGAATCCCTGTCGTTGCGTTCCCTATCCCTAGGCTCGAGGCGGTCGGTACGTTCACCAGCGTTTCGCTTGTTAGGTGGGACCCACTTGCCACCAGCACCCGACGTTCTATCACCAGCAGCAGGAGGAATCTCAGTACGTTCCGGACCGCCGGTACGACGAGCAGCGGGAATATGGTAGGTGCTGCGTTTCTCTGGGGCGGCTCCGGACGGAGGCGAGGGGGCTGCGGCTGCGGGGGAAGCAGCACGAGGGGCGGCAGGCGGCAGATCATCCTTGGGGAGCGTCCTGGGGGCGAGATTGAAACGGGGACGTTCAGAAGGACCACTCGACGGCGTTGGCACCGCAGTGGTGAGCGCGGCGGCGGCAACGGGAATGGGAGCAGGAGCAGCTTCACCACTGGCTTTGGCAGCAGCACGCTCACGCCATCCCGCGGTAGTGACACCAGGGCGCCAGGCGGCGGGAGCGTCGGGAGCCTTGGGGGGTGTGGCGCTGGCACGGCTGAGGCGCTCAGCACGTTCGCGGGCGCGACGCTCCTCGGCTTCCTGCTCTCGTTGACGTTGCTTGGCAGCCACCTCGTCGAGTTTCCTGCAATATGTTAGCATATGGGAGAAAACCCGGATATCGATGAGGGATCACTGACTTGCGTTGCTCTTCGGCCTCCGCCTTCTCGCGAGCCATCCGTTCGCGCAGTTCAGTCTCCTTCTTAACCCTCTCCTCCTCCTCTTTGATACGGCGTTCCGCCTCCTCTGCAATCCTCTTCTGCTCAGCCTCCTGCTCGAGCCTCTCGCGCTCACGAGCAGCTTCTGCGGCAGCCTTGGCCTTCGCCTTAGCCTCACGAACTTCCTTTCGGCGCTTGTCCATCGCCTTTTGAAGCTCCCTCTCGGCGGCTTTGCGGCGTTGTTCAAACTCCTGGGAACGTTGTTGCTTGATATCATCCCTGAAAGACTCGTAGGAGCCGACAAGACGTTCAAGACGTTTCTTGAGAGCGACAGCCTCGTCATGTTGCCTCTTGGCGTTCTCAAGGGTGATCTTTTTGGCAGCCTCGTATGCGGCGAGGTCCTCGGCCTTCTGACGTTCCCAGTCTTGGGGAAGAATCTTAACCTCTTCGCGACGAAAAGCACGCTCCAGGTGATCGATGCGCTTGCCGGTGAGACGTAGGCGCTCACTCATGTCACGCTTCTCCTTCTCGAGTTGTTGAAGTTTCATCATACGGAGCTGGTTGCTGTCCAGGTCGCCAATGTTCTCAACATCGATCTTTGTGTCAAGTGCAAGTTCGTCGAGCTGCTTCTTGAGCTCCTCCTTACGGATACGCTCCTGCTCGGCCTTCACACGCTCAAGCTCACGTTTCTTCTGTTGCTCAGCGACACGAGCGGCTTCAGCAGCACGGGCCTCTTCTTGACGAGCGGCGCGAATTTGGGCCTCCTCCTTCTCCTTCTTAAGAAGAGCGGATTCGGCAGCCTCCTTCTTCTTCTCGATGATGGTGCGGCGGGCAAGGGTTTCAGCGTGCTCCTTCGCGGCACCAGCGAGAGCCCTCTGGTGAGCGGTGGCCTTAGCGGCCTCACGCTCTTGAATGAATTCAGAGTCGACGTGGGCGCAGGTAAGGTAGAGCGCCTTTGCTAACCTCGAGAGTTGAGTGCGAACGATCTCGGAGGGCGTGCTCTGCAGCTTCTGAACGGAGGTATCCTTCTCGGCAGAACCGGTATTCGATCCAGGATGCAGAGCCTTCGAGGTGGAGAAGATGTCAGACTCGAAAGTCAGGACACCAGCTGAATGGTCGATTCGGATCGAGAGGTCACCCTTCTTGCAGCCGTTCATGATGAACTTCTCGATGACGGTGGGGTTAATCTCGAAGGGCGACGGGAAGGAAGCCAGGTCAAGGACGAACTGAAGCTGAACCGAATCATAAACTTGCGAGAGTTGCTGGAACAATCTCGTGAGAATGACTTGCTGAAGGGGCTGGACGTAGGGCTTCATGTCGGGGTCGTCGGCAATCTTGGTCAAGATGGGCGAAATCTTCTTGCAGATGCTAAGAGGGTGGAAGTCGACCTCAAGAATGGTGTAGAGTTCCCGGATCTCAGGGCGGGCACGCTTCAGGAGGCCCTTGTTCAGAATTTCCTTGAACAGAGAAGCTCGAGTGGGGGCTTTGGCGAGGCCGAGGAGGTTGGTCAAGCGAGTATTTTTGGTCCTCTTTGCCTCGTCGACATCGAGCAACGCACCGCGGGAACGTGCCTGACTGATCACGGGGATGGACAGAGCGGCCAAGAGATAGAGTGACGACACGCGAGTCCAGTCAGCATCGGTGGTGGCTGGCGAAACCTTCCGCAGCGCTGGATTGGAAGCAGCCTGCGCCGCGCTGTTGCGGAGAAAATAGTAGTACCGGCTCCAGGCAGCGGCGTGGAAGAGGTAGTTGTCCGAGACCAAGAAGATCCTAGTCAGGTTCTGGTAGTAATTGGCCATCATGATGTTCTTTGCGGGCCTCTTGCTCAGGTTCAGAAGGGTGTGAATGTCCTCAACAGAGCGGAAAGCCTCCTGCCACAGCTCTAACTCAACTGCGACATTCAACTGCTGAAAGCGAGTGTCGAGGTGGCGCTGCAAAGTATCGGGGTCGTTCAGATTGATGGCGTGCATTTGGCTGGCATATTTTGCGGCATTCTGAACATGATTCCTGAGCAACTCGCAGAGTCTCCTGAACTCAGTCTTGCGAGTATACTTGAGACAGAACTGGAAAGCCTGTAGAGCAGTGCTTTGGTACATGGTCTCCAAACGGGCATTGTTGCGGAGAATGTCCAGAACAGTCCTGTATGTCTCCCACAAGAACTTGAGCCAAGGCGTAACAACGGCACGGTCGGTACGGTCCTTGGATTGCTCGCCAGAAACGGTCGACAGCAAGATAGACTCGGGGGTCTCGGACGCTTCGAGATCCTCAATCTGGTCCAAGGTGATCTGCTCCGCCCGTTCCTGGGCCTCGGTGACTTTGTTCTCGGCAAGCTCGATGAACTTCATGAGAACCAGCTACTCATCCAAAACCGACACATCAGTCGCCCGATCCCCATCTAACTCCATCCCGAACAGATCTCACCTCAATAGTCTGCACACTGGTGTTCTGTGCGATGTTCTTGTACTGGTAGAGGCCATCCTTGGCGGTCTTGCCCTTCCTCAAGCTAACACAGAGCTCGACAAACAAGATCATGACCGGCTCCAGGGAGGCAATCGGCGAGTTGCGCGTACGCTTCGAGGTGACATGGTCATGGAGGATTTCGAGAGCGCCGAGGTTCTTGTTGACAGCGACGAGTTCCTGGGCGCGCTGTTTCAAGAAAAAAGATTCATTAGCATTTTTTGACCCTCTCTGAATGGGGGAAGAGCAGCCAGCGAAAGTGGGGCAACGAACCTTGAGAACATTCTCCGGCTTAGCGTGAGGAGGCGGCGGCATGGTGAATGTGTGTTATCGCAGCCTCAAGCACACAGGGCGTATGTATGATGCCGTGACAGATGGGGTGGGGTGATTAGGTTCTGGCGGGGCAGTTTGGTAAGGACGAAGTTGTGTTGCTGAAGTTTGTGCAGTTGGCGGATTAATCCGGTTTAGCGGGTGATGACACCCACTAGCGATTTTTCTGTGACTGCTGCACCTCTCTGTGTACGTATGATAGCAACCCACAATCACAGCGAGAATTAAAAGGTGTTATTGAAAGGCACTTATACTGTTGAAAGCAGGTATGGTACGAGGACCTCTGTGGTGGTGCGGATCATCTGTAGGAGGCAAGAGGAACGAATTGAAAAACTGGGGTGGAATCGGTGGCGGAGATAGAACGTAAAGCAAAACCTCGTCAGGTGTGAAGTCGGGGCGATACTTTCTGAGAACGGCTGCCGACGGCAAGGCGCTTTCACACTAACCGCGAGCGAACCAACTACATATACAGAGAGGAGTGTGGAGGGCTCTATTCCGTGAGGTGGAGATTGAGAGAGAAGAGAAAGAAGACAGCACATCGGTGTGTGATAAATTATCTAGAAGGAATTCATTGTGGGCTGCAGAAATGTGCTGATACCCGCCAATCTCGTCTTGTCTAATTCCCCCACCCCCGCTTGGCTTGGCGGAACAGCCGTTGCCGGCTTTTGGGAGAATTCACACATCGCATTACCGCCGCCGCAACACCTATCTACCATCCTCATACCACCACACCTCACATACTGCAGTCCGAGTCCCCACCCCTGCCACCGACAGCCTTCCATATAACCCCCCCGGATGCCTACCCCCGCCGCTGTGGCGCGATGCGCGCATGCCTCGCGACTGGCCTCCTGCACTTTCCTCACCTCTGCGCGTCCCTCCACCTTCAAAACAGCAGCTTCGCTGCGACTTCTTAAGAGCCGGAATTATGTCTCGCCATCGATTAAGACCCATGCTACAGTCAACGTCGAGAACTGTAAGATCGAGACGGACGAGGTGTTGAAGCAGACGGGCCGACTACCGTCGGAAACCGATGTGGGCCGCGGAATGACGGCGGATGCGATGATGTCTCCCCAGGCAGGCATGTTCGCTCTGTCGCCCCTCGCCCAGGCCCTGTTTGGCTGACAGCAGATAGGAATCCTGAAGCAGGCGACAATAATGGACAAGGGAGCGCGTCCCATCTACATGGACATGCAAGCAACCACTCCGACGGACCCTCGCGTCCTCGATGCGATGTTGCCGTTCTTCACCGGTCTCTACGGAAACCCTCACTCACGGACGCACGCGTACGGGTGGGAGACGGAGAAGGCGGTGGACGAGGCGCGTGGCCATGTTGCGAGTTTAATCGGCGCCGATGCAAAGGAGATCATCTTCACGTCCGGTGCAACCGAATCTAACAACATGTCGATCAAGGGCGTGGCGAGATTCTATAAGTCTAGGAAAAAGCACATCATCACGTCACAGACGGAGCACAAGTGTGTGCTCGACTCTTGCCGCCATCTGCAGGAGGAGGGATTCGAGATCACATACCTTCCCGTCATGGCCAATGGTTTGATCGACCTCAAGGAGTTGGAGGCTGCGATCAAACCCGACACCTCGCTCATCTCCATCATGGCCGTCAACAACGAAATCGGTGTGATCCAGCCCATGGAGGAGATCGGAAAGCTTTGCAGGAGCAAGAATATCTTCTTCCACACGGATGCCGCCCAGGCTGTCGGAAAGGTCCCGGTTGATGTGAATAAGTGGAACGTCGACTTGATGAGTATCTCCGGACACAAGATCTACGGACCGAAGGGTATTGGTGCGTGCTTCGTGCGAAGACGGCCCAGGGTTAGAATCGAGCCGATCATTTCCGGTGGTGGACAGGAGCGTGGTTTGAGAAGTGGAACGCTGGCGCCACCGTTGGTTGTCGGTTTCGGTGAGGCCTGTCGGATAGCAAAGGAGGAACTCCCGGTAATATCCTTCCTTTCTTTACCGCCCAAATATTCCCTTTCTTCGATGATGATACTTTGCGCTACATAACCCAAGCATCGCGGCGTGAAGCAATGTCTCAAAAGCGTTGTGCCGGCGGTGCTGTGACGATTGTGCAGGGGTACTGAGCAGTAGAGACGCTTGTGGTTGTGAATCTTTACAGATCATCAGCAGCTGACCCTCCCTAGTATGACCACGCCCGTGTCTCCTACCTCTCCAAACGCCTCCAGGACGGACTGTTAGCAATGGAGCACACCACGTTGAACGGTAGTCCCGATCACCGTTACCCCGGCTGCGTCAACATCTCCTTTGCCTACGTCGAGGGCGAGTCCCTACTGATGGCGCTGAAGGACATCGCGCTGTCCTCCGGATCCGCTTGTACTTCGGCTTCCCTTGAACCGTCCTACGTCCTCCGTGCGCTTGGGTCCTCCGACGAAAGCGCACACTCCAGTATCCGCTTTGGAATAGGAAGGTTCACTACCGAGGCCGAGGTTGACTACGTCCTTGAAGCTGTTAAGGCGCGTGTCAACTTCCTCCGTGAGCTGAGCCCGTTGTGGGAGCTTGTCCAGGAGGGTGTGGATCTCAACACTATCGAATGGAGTGGTCATTAGTGCGGGACGAGCGAGGCGGAGTGTAGCGTAGTGCTGCTGTGGTGGAATTGCATTGGATTGGTTGGGTGGGTGGAGCTGCGTGTTTACTTTTTTTTTTCCATCCCCATTCCGTTTCTCGGGGTTTCAGAACGCTCGTTCGTAAGGATTTTTTGTATACTAGTTGGGTACCTACTGTGCCGAAAGGTGTGACGATGGTATGGAATGGCGCTTCTGTGCGTTTGTGGGCGTAAATAGTGGCTTTCAATTCGATGATCTGTCGGCTCTCGGTGAGAATTGGCCGCAGCATTCCAACCCCTTTTCACCACTGGGCACTGATGCAAAACGGATATTCTCTACAACCCAGTACCGCCAACATACAAGAACAAATCTATCGTGCATCCGTCCCTCTCCTCACCTTTCTTCCTCCTCCTATTTCACATCGGCCTCCCGTGTAGTCTCGCGCACATTCTGCTCCTTCAGGAACTCCTCCTTCAGCTTCGCCTGAATATCGAAGTCCTCCTGCCGCTCACGCTTCATCCTGCTCCGCTCCTCGTCACGGATCACGCCCTCGTGCATTTGCTTTTTGCTACACATTAGCCCGGGTATGGAAGTGGGGGAAGGTGGGGGGTTTATTACGGCGCGCTCGGATCGCTGCAGGTAGTGCACGCCCAGGACTGTTAAGCCGCAAGCGACGACGGTCGTCACGAAGGTGGTTTTTGCAGCGCGGGACATTGTCGTGGGAGTTACAGGATAGCGTGATAGTGGCAGTGATAGTGGTGCGGTTTAAGCGATGGCGCTAGGAGCGTCTACCCGGACTGGGTTGAGGATTGGGTGGTGATGAATTTTGATGGATGAGATATTCAACCCAGTCCCTCGAGAAAACTATTGTACCCCTTCTCCAGATCCCACAGCATCTCCCTTCCCTGTCCCTCACTGATCTCGTCGCCAGGCCTCATCTGATTCAGGACAATAAGCCACTTGACAATATCCCCCCTTCCGTCGAACCCCTCTCCGGCGCCTCCGGTGACGGCGTCGACAGAAGTGATGACACTCGCGAGCAGCGGGTGGAGCTCATCCTTCGCCCTGTAGTTCAACCTGAGAGCGTCCATGAACGTGATGAAGTTCTGCGTCGCCTCCGCCGCCGCCTTGGGCGATACGTTCCTCCACTTCCCGTCACCGCCGGTCTTGGGCGCAGCGGGGGCCGCCGCCAGTTCCGGCAGGGGGCCCGAGCCAGCGCCGTGCTCTACCGTCGCGGGAAGCCCCGTCTCGAGCCGTCGCGTCGCTGCGGGACAGTCGACTCCGTACCGTGCCCGGAACGTGTCGAGGTCCACGAACGCCTCCGCTACGGTGGGACTGCCCAGTAACGTCTTGTACTGTCCCAGTAAGCGCAGACATGTAGGTGTGTACACCGCAGGCGCGATCGAGTCCCGCACGAACGCCTTCTCGAGGAACTCGAGCGTTACGATGATTGCGTGAAGCTCCGCTAAAGACTCGTACAGCTCCCGTGACGATGAGGTGGTATAGAGCTTCACTTCCCGGTCTAGGTTCGTCGACGTCAGGGGCCGGGGAAGGTACGCTATCGGCGCGTACGGTTGGTAAGACATTGTGCGTGCTGTGGTGGTGGTGGTGGTGGTGGTGGTGGTGGTGGTGGTGGTGGAGGTGTGAGGAATGCTGAGCTTTGTCACTCGTGGTGGGGTGTAGAGGGTGCAGGGGTTGTCGATGAGGCTGTTTTGGGTTGGAATGGCCTTCGCGTTGTGAAGTCAAAGGGAGAAAAGGTACTTATCCATCTACGCAATATCTACCCCCCATCAGTACAGGGTGCCCCCCGCACCCAGCTAAAATAAAATAATTGCCAAGCAGGAATTAAGAAATGGGTGCGAAAGGAGTTTAACTACATAATGTACTTAACTACTTGCTATATGTTTCATCATCAACTGTGATTAAACAAAAATAAAAATCACCAGAGATCAAACCTCTATATGTTGGTCAACAGTTTGAGGATTTCCCCGCCTTCCAGACTGCAATACGGATGTGGGCTGTCCCGACCTCGGAAGTTCACTTATCGCTTCAAAGAAATCCGACAAAATACGCAACAATTTTGCTTGCGTCACGCCGTGAAGGGGTGTCTCTTCAAGGCGAATGCAGCGTTTTCCACGGTGGAGGAATGCTGACTGTGATCATCGTCGACGACGACCAATCACGCCTAGGCACTGCGCTGGCTCAATGGAGCATTGCTTCTACACAAGCCTGCAGTATCAGGTTAAGTTGCTACGACACACTTGCAGCTGCGGGCGGTTTCGGTATCGTGATATCCCACGCGGCCATGCAGTCGCCGTGATTCAATGATTGTGGCCTCCTGCCTCTTCACCGTAACGAACCCCTCGAGACTATATACCTTACAGCCTCACCGTTGCTGCGATGGTTGCGACTTACTCCCAGGCTCTATCTCCTATCGATGTGGGCGCCTTGTGTGCACCTCCTGGGGACCCTGCTCTGTGGGAGTGTCGGCGCTGCTGCTGAAGAAAGCGAAGGGAGACGGCCTCAAACTGCTCAACTTGTGGCTGGCGAGCAGCGAGGCTGACGTAGGGGCTCTACCTAAGGTCCTCAGTCGGATACTGCAGAGGTGTAGCCAGTGTCGGCAGGAGAGTCATAATGTGCTAAATTATACGGCTCTGCCCGACGGCTTGTGGGAGATTTCGGCGTAGGCACGGCGGGTACAGGCGCAGGCGAGGGTGAGGGCACAGTGGATGCAGTGAGCGGCGTGCCGGCGGCGGGCCTGTATTCATGTATACAAATTCCATCTGTCCATAGCAATTCATCTCCGCGACGCCGAGCTCTATGCCGAACTCTATGCCGCCGGATTCCTCAGCCCATCCGCCACCAGAATCGCCACCAGCCACATCTCTCTGTCTATTTCTTGCTTGGCAACAGAACAATTGTTTTATTTTAGCGTGGTGCGGGCACCCTGTACCGATGGGGGTATTTACTCAGCAAAACGACGGGCATTGTATCATATACCTACATAGTCTACCTTTTCTCGAAACCAGAATCTAATGGCCCCTGTGCCTACTTACTGCATGGTTCTCCGGTTTATGCCTTGACCCGGGCTAGGATGGGGCTCAATCTTGATGACCTAATTACATATTTAGATCATCGCAATACAACACTAGCCCACCGTCCAAAGCCCCGAACCAAATCAGTCCGCAGGCGGCTCGTTGTGGCACCCCCTAAAGTTGATGTCCCTTCAATGATGATTGTCGGTCCGAGTACGGGGCGGCGGGTGATATTCCATGACCGTGAAGTGCAGTCCGCATGGTGGTAAATTAACCATAAAATACCTATCCTGCAGCTGTAGCCGTGGCGAATGTAGTCACCATATAGCTACTCGGTACTCCGGCTTTTACTCGCGATGACCTCAAGCTGCCACGGCTGGGTGCACTAGGTATGACGTCGTATATGCGTGAATCCTCTTCTCACAGGTCACAATACAACGATCTCAGTGTGCTACGCCTACTACACCACCATGGCCTTTGGCCTTTCCGAGGAGCCGTCTTCGCAATATCCGGGCTAAGGCCACGGCATGGACTCCGATGGTGGCCCCATTTGACACCGCAGCTCCGCCCGGGCATGAGGGTGGAGTGTAAGACAGCTGAGACGCCAGGAAGTACTTATTCGAGATGATGGGAGTGCACAAAAGCGATGAAGATCATGGGTGTGGAAACGAGGTTCGTCCTCCCTTCCTTCTCTCTAGCCATTCGGACTAATGGATAGTTCAATGAGAAGACCGGTAGAAGGACCCGCGTCAGGGCGGAGAGCATCTGCAAACAGGCGGGAGATAACGACAGAGCCGGAAGGTTGAAGGCGGGGTGGTAGCTACGGTACTGAAACTGCCGATGTGAAGGACAAGGCGGTGGGGGTTTCTGGTTGGATTCTGAGGGGTCTGGAGAGTGGCACGGTACTTACTTGGTTCTGCTGAGATGTGTAGTATGGCCATCGAAGCATCACCCTGGCTGTTTCCTCGTTCCCGTGAAAGGCAAAAGTGTTTGGGGCATTCTTGTCTCTCGCGGGTGCTTCTCCAGAGCAAGATTGAATAGAGACTTTGGTCAGCGCGGTCATACGCTACGGGGCCCCGCATTCTTAATTGGCCTCTTACTTCGACGGCTTCATTTTCCCCCACCGTCCAAAAGCCTGAATTATGAGTGATACCTTATGCTCGGTGCCTCCTGCTATGAATGCGCCTCTGCCCGGTCATTTCTGCCAATGCAGCAGTCAGATGCTCAAGCCCTGCGGCTGATCGCCCGTTCGAGCTCGTGATCCGCAGCCACCCCTCGGCCAAAGCGCCGGAAAAGAAAGTCTCCGACGCAACGCAAGCGAGACGCCAAAGGGTTTGGAAGGAAAGCCGTTGAGATGTGCCACGGAAAAAGGGGTGATGATATCCGTGGTAGTGGTGGCCGGTTAACGTTGTCCTGTTTTGGATTTCCCCGGTGACCCCTGGTCGCCTTGCCGGTGTCCGCCGGCTTGGCGCGGAACTCTAACTCCCCCAGCAACGACATCATTCGTTCACTTCCATCCTGCGTCTGCTCCAACACCTGGGTGCCGGGAATGAACTGCCGTCCATTTGTCTACATCACCGACAGCGCCACAGGAAACCACTCCGCTTTGATCGAACTTACTTATATACCCCTGCTTGCTTTGAAATAACTACCTGTGGAGTGCATGATCGCCCATCACCGAACAAAACCACCCCCGTCCTCCTCCTCCTCCTCCTCCTCCGCGCCAGGCCAACACATAAATACAAACTTGGCTGCCTCTACCTCCTCAAGCTCAAAGACCTACCCGCCATCCCCCTCGAAGCTCCGCCCTCCCAAACATCACCATTCCTACTTCCGTCGCCGAACACTCATCGCAGCTATGCTCGTGCTCTCTGGTCTCCTCGTATACCTCCTTATATCCGACTCCGCCGCGGCGACGGCGCCCAGAACGCCGTCGGAGCGAAGAGCCGCCGCAAGTGCGAAAGATAAATACCGGCGCCAGGCGTGTCTCGACTACAAAGACTACGCTGTGCGGCGGCACCCGCCATTCACGGCCGGCCAGTACCATGTCCCGTACCAGCGTCCCGCACCGGAATGTCGACTCTTCAGGTCCGATGCCGTTGAGAAGAAGATCCAGGAGATTACGAGTAGAATGGTGGACGTGGATCTCGCGCGGATGTTTGAGAATTGCTTCCCGAATACACTGGACACGACGGTGCGGTGGCATCTGGAATCCGAGGATCCGCAGCAGGTCCAGAGCTTCATCGTCACCGGGGACATCAATGCGCAGTGGCTCCGAGACAGCACGAATCAGCTTACGCAGTACCACTCGCTAGCGAAAGACGATCCTGCACTGAAGACTCTGCTTCTGGGGGCAATAAATACTCAGGTCGACTTTGTGCTCAATTCGCCGTATTGTAATGCCTTCCAACCACCGGCCGCTAGTGACCTCGAGCCGACTTCAAACGGACAGAACGATGTGGTGCATCCTGTGTACGAGCCCGACGTCGTGTTCGAGTGCAAGTACGAGATTGACTCGCTGGCGTCGTTCCTGTCGCTCGGCAATCAGTACTACAGTTCGACGAAAGACTCCTCGTTCATTACCCCGAAATTTCTGCGGGCCGTGCAGACAGTACTGGACGTGATCGAGGAGCAGAGTGTTGGCACCTTCGGTCCAGGCGGCGAACCGAACGACATGACGTACACCTTCCAGCGACAAACCAACGCCGGCACGGAAACGCTCAACCTCGCCGGTATCGGGAACCCCCTGGCATCGAACACATCCCTCGTGCGCTCTGCCTTCCGCCCCAGCGATGACGCCTGCATCCTCCAATTTTTCATCCCAGGCAATGCCTTCATGTCCGTCGAGCTCGGCCGCACCGCAGAGCTGCTAACCGCGACTGGTAAAAGCCCTGCCCTCGCAGCAACCCTCAAAGCCAAAAGTGAAGCGATCCGCGCCGCCATCCTCAAATATGGTGTGACCATACACCCTGTCTTCGGGAAGGTCTTTGCCTACGAGGTCGACGGCTACGGCAGCCACATCGTGATGGACGACGCTAATCTCCCCTCGCTCCTGTCACTGCCACTCATGGGATTCGTGGGAAAATCCGACGAGACATATCAGAACACTCGGAAGATGGTTCTCTCCCGTTTCGGAAACCCGTATTTCCTTGTTGGCCCGGAGTTCGCGGGTATCGGCGGACCGCACATTGGGATTGGGGACGCATGGCCGCTGTCATTGCTCGTGCAAGCTATGACTTCCGACGATGATGGTGAGATCGTCACCGCGGTAGAAGCCGTGTTGAAGGCAAATGCGAGGGAGGGACTTATCCATGAGAGTGTTAATGTCGCGAGGGTCACAGATTATACCCGTCCCTGGTTCGCGTGGGCGAATAGTGTGTTCGCGCAGACTATCCTGGACATCGCGGAGAGGAAACCGACGTTGATCTTTGGCGAGGGTGCCAAGTTGCGGGCCGGGTGATCGAGAGTGAGCGAATGAGTGGAGATAGTTTAGGTTTGGGGGCATTGCGGGTGTTGTTCTTTTCTCCCCTGCTCCGGATGCGTGCATACGAGCTGTTAATCCAACACTTATTACCATCCAGTGCTGAGTGCGAGACGGGCTATAAAGGAGTCTAGGTAGCTTGATCATTGATGTATTATAATTCTTTGGCGCTGGCTATATGGATCCTCGATGCTTAATGATGATCGATGGCTCGTCAGGCGTGCACGGATTCCCACAACCGAGCGGATACACGAGGGCTCTAGCGTCTATTGCCGACATCGTGCCATCACCTCAGGTACCTATGCACGCGGACCATCATACGAGTAGTGAAAAAACCAAAAAAAAAACCACACACTCCATCGTTGCACATACACCCACACCAGCAGCAACCCACTGCGAAAATGCCACACTACCCACCTAACTATTGGACCGTTGGCTGTAACTACCATACCTCCACCGTCGTCTTTGGGGCATCGGTACCCACAGCTTCCAGAACCGCGTCACCGGCCCGAAATCCATCAAGAACTGGGAGACCGCTGCACAGTACCAAGTCCTCCTCCCCCGTCTCTCCCTTGTGTTCGGTTTCGCCGCTAACATCCCATGGCAGATGCACTCCGTCGCACTCCTCGCCTTGGCGCACAACCCCGTCGCAGCCAGCTTCTTTACGGCGGGGATAATGACGTTCTCGAGAAGAGTCTACGCCGTGGCACTTGTCAGCCTCGAAAGGCGGAGGAGCCGGGACGAGGCAAGGTCACGCCGCTGGGCGGGATGAATCCAATTATTGGGTCGGCAATGCTAGCGAGGAAGGGGAGACTTGGGCTTAGCGAGGTCAGCGTGAATGAGAAGGGTCGCTCTCCTCGCACGGAAACAAAGAAGGCTTTGTTTCGAACGTGGCCTCCCGTTTGCTTTGTTCATCGTGAGACGAAACCTAACGTCCACCGGCTACTTATTCTGTCTCGTCCTCTCGCCGATACTCTGCTGGACCCGAACAACACCGCAGCAACTTACAACGATGTCGAGCGCAGAGCTGGGCACCGGCCCGGCATTGAGCGAGGTCTTCTCTCCCACAGCGCCACTCACCGATGATGAATTAGCCGCGTCCCTCCTCGCAGTAGAGAGATACTCTAAAAGTGGTGGACCGGAAGATACCCTCTGGATACCGAGACAGAATAACAGTTCCATCCTGCGAAAAGACGCCGCCGTCGCGCACGTGCACGGCTGGTCGCCATCCGAGTTAGCCTGGCTGAAGGAATACCATAACTCTCGCGACTATGACCACCCGAGTGTGCTCCCATCCGCTGTCGTGAGTGGTGAGGCGACTCTACCGCGCCGAATCAAGCGACTGCGGGATCAAGGGGTGCTCTATCCGCATTTCGAGATACCCAGGACGCTCTTTGACGATATAAAGTCTTACAATCCGTTCGTAATTACGAGTGAAATCTCCGGCAAGCCGTATACCGAACAATTTAGGGTGCGGAGTGAGAAGGACGATGCCGCGCCAGAAATCGGCCCGCCGCCGGATGAGGAATACAGTTTTGGGTGCATCGGCTGGAGTTTCTCGCAGAAGCGGAGGTTCGTGAGGACCGTTGCGTTGCAGCGTATTTCACTGCTGTGTCTGCGGAGTAGACGTATTCGAGGCGCCGGAGATGAGGACCCGAGAGTCACCATGCCGCATCCACACACCATGCAAATGTACAGCTTCTTCGATAATGTTGTGGATCACACTGGCCCATGGCCGGACACAAAGGCCGCGATCGATCACCTCTGGGAAATCGGATGCATATCCCAGGCGTCGCTTCCAGAGGGAGCTGCTACGTTCCGCAAAGCAGCCCAAAAGAAGCAAAAGTACGCAAAGGCCTTTGCGCGCACCGTCGATCGCGAGATGGATCCCGAGCGTCCCTATGTCCTGGATCACGGCGATCTCCACCAAGGCTTCAACATCATGACGAACCAGACACGTCCGACGGGATTGATCGACTTCGAGAGGAGCACCTACGTCCCGTACGCCGCTGCTATCCACGATATCATGAACACCTACCCTATTCAGCGCATGAACGGGCGGGGCCAGGTCCGCTACGTCGACGGAGACGAATGGGCATCCGCCCCTGGGGAGAAACCCTTCTCCTTTCCGACGGAATCCCGCGTAGTTTGGCAGACTAACGGCGTCGACACTCAATACGGGACCGAAACCTTCGACGAATACCACAGCCGCCACCCAGCCAAGACCGGCCGCATCTCCACCTTCGACTTCTTCGGCAAATTCGATCGTACCTTCGACTTCCGTTCTCCCGAAAAACTCGAGCGCTACGGTCGGATCTCGTGGGAGGATTTCGCGAGCGGCGACTTTGCGGACGAGTCCTTCGACTGCGTCTGCGACGCCGTCGCGTGCCCCATGGCGCGCATGCACCAGTTCCGCTTCGCCATGTTGCTCACGCAGTTCCCGCGCGTTAATGACCCCGACGCCCGCGCGGTCATGCCCCTCTGCTTCGACGACCCCTCCGTCAAACTGGGGCTCGGAGACAGTACAATCGAGCAGGGGCGCTGTATCGCCGCGGCCAGATCACGCATCGCACGGTTCTGGTTCTACCCACCTGTCGCATGGCTCGTCACGCAGTTCGTGCAGGAATACTTCAACCCGGACCCACTCCTCAAGTGGCAAGATCCCACCTTCCATGCGGCGTTCACTGGGAGGAGTTGAGGAGGAACGGCTGCATCGAAGGTGTTGTGTAGATAGGAGGCTGTTTTTCTGTCCGGATATCGGGGGCCGAGCCGCGTTACCGCCTGGATGGTAGGGTAGCGTAATACTCTGATCGGAGTGTATTTTTTTTCTCTCTTACACCTATCCCTATACTAGGTAATAGGTATGATACTGTATGTATGTACACGAGCACGCCGTGACGTGCTCGGCTGGGTCGGATCCTCAATCAAGGGCTGTCACTGGACGGGCCGCCCCGACTGTCTCTCAAATTGGCAACGGTGTCTCGGCAGCGACTAACCGCTGTAGATAAGTGTATGTAATGTCAATTGTACTCGCGTCCAGTCGATAGTTTCGCCTTTTTCTGTCGGCAGTCCCGCCGGCGGGCTTGGTCCACTGTAGCCGTAAGCGCCACCGCTTGCGGCACGGGCCACACCACGTGATTCGGCGCCTGCCGGTCGACGAAACAGCAGGCTGCTCGGCCGACTCGAACGAGTGACGCCGTGTGCGAACGACGTGACTAAGCGGTCCGATGTGTGCCGACGCACCTCGCGGGATAGGCATCTCGCCCATCACGGGGACTAGGTAGGTCGGGGATGCGGCTTCACCGAGTACCCCGTGGCGGTGGGAGTATTGTGGCGCACGGCGGGCCGTGGCGGCAAGTGGGTACAGCAATCAGTCAATGATCTGTGGCTCTTCCTCTGCCGTGGGCACGTACCGTTTGCCATCCTCCATCCTCCACCATCCATATCACCGTACGTACACATTCCGCCCCGCTTCCCCCAGAACGTCCGGACTCGTTTTTCCTGATGTGATCTAGGGGTGGAAGAAATAAAAAGTCCTCACGTAAATTTGGATTACAACATGGTGAACAAAGCAAAATACACACGTCCCGAATTCCGACCCTCCCCCTCCATTGCGTGGCACCAGAACTCAAACCCCCCGAAAGACAAGCCTCCAGCGCAACAAATTCGGTCTCTCTGCCCGAAAACCTCATCCAGGTTAATTTCCTCGCCAACTCTCTAATCTCTCCAGCCATTGCTTTGCGCGTGCAAGCTAGGATCGAAATATGCTACGAAGTGGTAGCCATAGCAAGGCAAGAAACGGCTCAGCCAGAAAGGCATACAACTTCCACTGACGTCTGATTCGATGGCAGAGAGGAGCCGTTCGCAGTCGATGCTCACCCGCTCTGGCACGGGTGCCACTACCTGCGGCCAGAGCGCCGGAAAGACGTCATGCCGTAAGAGTTCTTCCACCTGTGAAAACTGGATATCAGGCAAGGTGTGAACCTGTCGCGCGGGGAAGAGCTAGTCGGACTCGAAGAGGCTCCACGTCCAGAAAGAAGTCGGCGAGCGCGAAGCAGATCCTCTGTTCCGACGCGGAAATCCACCGAGAGTTGGGATTGACTGCAAAGAAGGGAAGGGCTGGGTTGCCAATATGTGACTCGAACACTTCGTAGTTGAAGTAAGTTCCGGGTCTCCTGGGTTCATCATTCCTGTCTCCAGGCTCGGTAGACTGGCTAACCGATGTCTGTACAGTAGTATGCACCAGAGGAGCTCGGATGAACAGGGTGTACGTCTGGGAATACGGGAGGCGAATGTCCGAACGGAATCAACAAGTCAATTGGGCGTGCTGTAACGATGGCTTACCGCGAATTTAAGCCGGTCGCGTGGCTAGCGGAGCGGGAAACTCGCTTTTCCAGTTGGACGAACAATGTTCTTGGTTGGTTTGTGGGTTCCTGAGCTTCCGTCGGGTTCGTCCTGGCGACTGCCGTGATGACGTCCGCGGTTGCGCCAGCCATAACTATCCGGAAGTTGCTTGAACGATGGAGATGTTTACCGGTGGATTCAAGGGAACGGTGGTGGTGGGGGGGGGGGGGGGGGGGGATCTTTGTTGCTGCGATAGTCCTTGTCGGCAGAAAACGTAAAGTTCCGACCGCTACGGATGCACCGAAGGACTAGCCGGCGTCTCTGTCCGCAGCGGACGCTGAGCCGCGGGTGTGCAGCACTCCGACCTAGCAAGCCGCCCGTGCCGGGAGAATCTGCGGGATCCGGAGTTTGCAGGCACCGATGATTGTCGAGGAGTACTGCAAGGGCATGGACTGCTACTCGTCACGCGCAGAATATGACTACTCCAGGTACCGCCGCGTGTGGCTAATCGGCGGGCAATTGTGAGCGTCTCAGAATTGACGATGTGCACAGGCCGCCGTCTGGGGGTGTTTTGTGCGGGTTACCCGCAATGTTGTCGGCGCTCAGAGCCTTCGTGGACCTTCACGGCATCCGCAAAAACTTGGCTTTCACCGTGGTTCTACGTGCTCACATTGATGCGAAGGAATATTCGAACATGGGGTGCGGGCCATTACGATAAAGTCGGGTTCAGTTCCACATGTGCAGAGCCCAGTTAATTAAGACCACCTACAATAAAACCACATACGTGATAAAATAAACATCTTCCTGAGCATTCCGCGATCACCAAAACACGCGCAACGGCATAAATAAGAGGAACAATACGGCGACCTTTATAACGCCACGGCGATGCAAGCCGGAGAATACATCCATAACAGGTTCTTGAAACTCCACCGTCTCGACTAGAAATTGGCGAGCCACTGAGTAATGTCGAGTCGCTTCTGTTCCGAACGCGAATATTGCTGCTCCAGCACGTAGGGCGCGTAGGCGGGCGCCTGACGCGCGGTCATCTGCCAAATCTGGTCCATACTGATTGAGCTTGCAGTCTCGCAATCCTCATCGTCAACCTCCCCGTACGAGAGGGGATGGTCATCAGACACAGTGATCGTGCACGAGCCTGTCACCTCGGCTCCTCCGGCGTTTGCAGCACCGCCACTCCCACAGGAGCCCTGCGCGCCGGTGCCATCGTCGTGTGTGTTCGAGTCACCGCCACCGCTGCCACTCGGACCATGCGGGTCCCTGCTGCCGTCGTGCACGTTCCCGCCAGCGTCACCACCTGCGTCGCTGGGTCCGGATGTCGGATCGGTAAGGGGGTTTTCGATGAGACTGCTGCGGATGGATTCTTCATACGACAAGATACGGCGAATCTCGTCACGCGGCATGCTGCCGTGCGGGGAGAACCTGCGATACTGTGAGGCCAGCAACGTCAGCACAAAACACCCGATGAAACAAGAGGGGAATATACTGGTTGACGGTCCATCTTGAACGGCATCGCTACGGCCCACAGCCATGTATGCCTCGGCGTGGCAAAGTTGTGCGGGAGCAGTGGAGCCCCGAACTCCGCTGGAGTGGGAGGGGACGGAGCGGGCACAGAGGGGAGGGGAAGCAGTAGGCTCTTGAGATTGGAGCCCATATTGGCAACATAGTTTTTGGGATTAAAAGCGCGGGAGAATCCGCGACATAAGAATCCGGTAACCGACCACTTGTTCTGCAAGATATCCTCATTGGCGCCGGTGATTACGATGACATGCAATGATCTTTTTGTACCGCGAGCAGTCCTGGTGGTGACGCTGGGAGGGCCGAGTACGATGTCGGTTTCGCAAATCTTTAGTTGGACGATGTCGCCAAGCTGGGGCAATTGCGAGGAGGTACGGACGCTGCGGTCGAAGACTGATACCCATTCTGAGGGCTGGTTGGCGGTTATGCTTTCCGAACGGGTAGCGCTGAGCGATTCCGACTCGCTGAGGGTTGTGGGTGCGGTACCGCTGACGATTCCGGGTTGCATAATGTTGGGGAATATGCTTCCTAGACGGGTTGCGTTGAGTGATTCCGACTCGCTGGGGATTGTGGGTGCCGTACCGCTGACGACTCCGGATTCGGTGCTGTTCGCCACCGTTGCCATACTGCCGGCGATTTCGGGTTGCATAATGTTGGCGAATATGCTTCCTAGACGGGTAGTGTTGAGCGATTCCGACTCGCTGGGGATTGTGGGTGCCGTAC
>Ga0307516_10000394_pt1 | contig 57048 bp, 54 predicted proteins | sample 19_EM_MG_FD_203310 | JGI IMG/M metagenome (GOLD analysis project Ga0307516, IMG submission 203310) | Populus trichocarpa ectomycorrhiza microbial communities from riparian zone in the Pacific Northwest, United States - 19_EM | ecosystem: Host-associated > Plants > Roots > Unclassified | place...
TAGCTCGACCAAGAACGCAGACAAGGCGCGCGACCCCGAGATGCACCAAACGCGCAAGGGCCAGCAATGGTATTTCGGTATGAAGATGCACATCGGCGTGGACAGCCAGAGCGGGCTGGTGCACAGCGCCGTGGTGACGGCGGCCAACGTGCACGACAAGCACCCGCTGCCTGAGCTGCTGCACGGCAACGAGCGCCGCGTCTGCGGCGACAGTGCGTATGCCAGCCAGAAGGACCTGATTCGAGGCAAGGCGCCGACCGCGCTGGACTTCACCAACGAGCGCACGCGCAAGGCGGGATGCGATGTCGATGAGGTGAAGATGGCGAAGAACCGCAACAAGTCGAAGATTCGCGCGCGGGTCGAACATGTCTTCGCGGTGGTCAAGCGGTTGTGGGGCTTCGACAAGGTTCGCTATCGCGGACTGGCGAAGAACGCGACTCGCGCATTCGTGTCGCTGGCCATGGCCAACATCTACCTCGCGAGGCGACCACTGTTGGCACAAGTGCGTGCATAGCGAACCAGGAGCGGGCCAATGGTCCGTAGTCAGAGTCCGAACGGACCGGTTTGCCTTGAAATGCGCCCCTTGTTCGATCGCAACCAGTCAAATCGACCAAATTCAGGCCCCCTGACACCAGCACTACTGGTCATCGAAAACAGTGGCTTGATCAGCCTTGCCTTAGTTCTCAGACTGGGAGCCGACGTACTAGATTGCGGCCTCGTACGACTGCTTCGGCGAGGAGCTGTCACACGAATCGGAAGGAGACCGTTGCCCGAATGATCTGGATGGTCCGGGCGCCGGGCTATCGTCGCGCCCTAGGCTGTATGCATAACAGGAGTGGCCCCATGACGAGGATCTTCTTAGGCGCGGCTTTAGCCCCGAGCAGGCATTGAGCAATCACTGCTAACCTGATGTGTCTCAGGTATGTCTATGGTTTTTTGATCCAGGTTTTAGAGGAGAGTTTGGTGTCGACTATTGCAAGACATCTAGGCAAGGCTTCGGGGTTCAGCTGTCAGCCTTGGCTCTCCGTGGATATCGCCGATCGGCACTTCGGCAGTGTCTACAGAGCATGGTTTGCCACGACGTTGAATCCGCAGCTCAACGGTAGCTCATCAAATCCCCTGGTGGTCTATCAAGAGTTGGATCGAATCGTGCACACCAATGACTTCAACCACAGCCGAGTTGATCAACTTCGTGTCCGCCTGTCGCGCTGGATCAGCTCATCGTCCCTTTCGTCCGTCGATATTGCGAGTCTGTTGGCCGAAATTGCGTCGGCACCCGTGCTCGCGTTCCGACCGATTCTTTGGAAGCTCGACTTGTCGAAGATCCACGTAACGCGCCTCATCAGTCTCGGTCAGTTTCCTGACGAGTACCAGGTGAGTGACCTGATCGCGGGTGAGATCCAAACCATGGTGCCCTGATGAATCCCGACGTCATTCAGCTCTACTCTCTCGTTGGATTGCGCGCACTGGCCGAGTACGACGCCCCGGAGTATCGACGCGTCACCGATCTATCTCGCAATGAGCTCGAGGAGAAGATTCGACGATTGCAGGCGAGCGTGTCAGATGAGCCTTTGCTCTCAGAAATCCGCGCCAGGATGTCTGAACTTGAATTGATTCAGGGCGAGTCGCGCAGCCAGACCGAGTTGGCGTTTCTGCTGAAACAACTAAGCAATTCATGTCTGCAGCGGGCGCAGCAACTGGCTCTTCTCCAAAGTCGGACGATGCGCAGCGAGGGCACCTCAACGCAGCCTCAACGCACTGCGGTCCGCGATGCCGAACGTCCGAAGACAAGTGCACCAGAAAGTGAGGAATTCGTTAAGTTGGCGGCGATGCGCTTGTTGCGTGCCTTGCCGGCATATTCCGCTGAATTCAACGTGCGTCTAAGGAATGTCGAAGTCGATTGCCTGCTGAGGCCGGCGGACTCGCGAATGCCTGTAATTTTCATCGAGGCGAAGGTTGCACTCCGGAACGAGGACGTGCTCAGAAGCGCCATGAACCAGCTCAAGAAGGCAGCTGCTGGTTGGGGCAAGGGAGCGTTTCAGGTCGTTCTAACTACTGCCGTCGACCGATCCCTGCACCTTGCGGGTTTCGAGGGACGTACTGGGTCACCGTATCTTCTGGTCTATGACCAAGAGGCCAACGAATTCATCGAGAACACAAGTGAACATCTTCTGGCCGCTGCAGTGCGTCGAGTCCAGGATGCCTTGCCTTGAGAATTCACTAGCACGACCAGACTGATTGCCGTCGCTGAGGATGAGCGTCGAAAGTCAGCCGCTGCCGAGACCTGACGTTTGAGCCTCACGGCCGCGCCGCGACGGTCACCAAGGCTCCGCGCAAAACCATTGCGGCATGCTGAACAAGCTGTCGGTCACTGGCGACGCGGGATCGGTTGCCCAGTCTCGACATCGATCATGGCCTGTTCAACCGACGCCCCAAACAGAGCTCGCGTGGCGCGCTCAGCGAGTTGGGCTGCCAGGACGAAGTGCCGGGTCTGCCCGGCCAATGGGTGCTCGGGCGGATACGCCGGATGGGCAAGTGCAAATGCCGCCAACGCTGTGCCCCAGTCTGCCCCTTTGGTCGCGTTGTACGCGCCATGCCGCTTGAGCATGCCAAAGAGAGTCCGTCCGCTGACAACCTGCCCGAGCTCAGCCGCCAGTTCGGCCTGCAGCGTGCTCTTACGCTCGTCGTCGACATCGGCGCGACACTCGATGTTCAAGGCGATCTCGATCAACTCCTCAGTGGCGAAATTTGCTAGTTCGAAGTCGGGTTCGGCGACTGAGAACATCGGGAAGCACTCACCGTCGGCGACGACTTTCCTCAACGCGCGTACCAAGTCAACGTTGTCACCATCGACGAGCACCAGGCTGAAGACCTTGGTTTGATAGTCGCGACGCAGCGACTCGACGAACTTGACGCCCTTTCCACCTCGCAACAGAAGCTCACCAGCAAGGTCGATCACCTCCGCACCGGTCACGCCGGCGAGCGCGTGCTCGAGCGCTGCGGCCTCAGTTGGCCCCTCGCCATAGCAGCGCAGCTTGGTGCCGTAGTCGATGCCGAGAATCGTTAGGTAGTCGCGCAACACATTGCTCTGGCCGTCGAAGACCCGATCCGTGCCGTACAGCCTGCGCCGAGCGCCCTTCATCCATACGCCAAATCCGATCTGGTCCTCCTCGGGCAAGTGTTGACCAAGGGCCTTTTCGCCGACGCGCCGAATTGCCTCGGCCGCCGCCAGGAACTGCATGCAAGCGCCCAAATCGCCCTTGATGCGTCGCCGTTCACTCGGTTTCATCAGGCGGACGAACACGTGTAGCAGCTGGTTCCCGTCCATGAGGTCTGCTGCGTGGCCCAGCTCCTCACGAACGGCCCGGATGCCGACAACGCCGCGCTCGCGCAGCCACTGATGCACTGCGCCTTCGTCGATGCTGCCGCCCGCCGAACTGGCCTCCTCGGTGCGCTGCCAAACCACCTCGCAGAGCGCCGCGACCTCGGCGACGATATTCCAGTCGTCGAAGCGCTCGCTAAACGCCTCGCTGGATGTCCAGTGATCCAGCGCATCGACGAGCCTGGCGACCACCTTGCCGACACCGTCCTTGAAGATGAGGTACTGCGTCGCGCTGGTCGACACCTCCAACGTGCGCCGCACGTGGTAGAGAACGAATACGCGGTGCGGGTGAAAGAGCGGGGTTGCGGAATCCGCTTCCTGCGGGACTGCGTCAGGAGAGCTTCCATGACCTTCTGGCCGATGAATCACGCGCCGGCGATCCCAGTACGTGTACCTGCCGTCGGTGGCCTCGATCAGTTCGAAGCCCTCACGCTGCACCGAGGTCGACGCGACAACCACGTCGGCGCGAAGGATCGCGGCGCCCCACAGTGCCATCACGTGTTCGGAGTTGAACCACCCGAGCCCATTGGCCTTTGCAAGATTTCCAAGCGCTTCCGCAGACATGAGCTGGCGCGGGTTGTCGGCCATCAGCCGCGCGGCCAGCGCGCGCAGTTGAGGCGGGACGGGAGCAATGCGTTGCGACATAGGGGGGGGTGATGCACCGCTGACGAGGCGGCTCTGTAGCGAGTTCTTCGCGGCGCGACGGCGGACAAGGTTCGATGAGGTTAGTCGCTCGACCGTCAAGTGAAGGCGGCGGTCAGCGGACTCGAAGTGGTCACCGAGTTCAATGGCCACAAAGCGACCCTTCTTCCTCCACTCTCTGCATGAGACTGGACAGAGACATTCGTCCTTCGCCGGCAAAGGTCAGCAGTCTGCAAGACCGGTCGATCATCGGCTCGTGCTTCGAGCGACCGCTGCACACTCAAAGCGAACATTGGCGGCGCCTGGTTACCAGCGCCGGAGGGATGACTGCTTCCACTTCGTGCGAACGCAACAAGCCGACCCTGAGCTGCCGCTCGTGTCGTCAGTCTCGATGTCGGAAAGCGGTCATTCACGAAGGGGGTTGCGCGCCCGGGCAATCGAGCATGCGGAGAGCGGCGGTCAGTACATCAGGCGGCCTCGAGCGTCGACCACGCCGATATTGACGTAGCGCGAGCCGACGTTGTCTCCGCCGGTGAAGTCGACGTTGTATCCGCCCAGATCCAGACGGAACCGGCGCAAGCTGTTGGCGAGGCTGGCGGGTGTCGGGTTGGCACCCGCCAGACGCAAGCTCTCGACCGTGATACGCGCAGCCAGGTAGCCCACCAGGTGCAACTGCGAAGGTTCGGTGACTTCGGGTGCGAACGTGCTCATCGCCTGACGAAACTCGCGGGTCACGCCGGTGTTGAGGGTCGAGGCGTTGGGCGTGACCTGTGCGAGGGCAACGCCAACAGCAGAACCGGGTGGCGCCTTGGCAACGATGGCGCCTGCGGGAACGTAAGACATGCCGTAGATCGGCGTGCGATCGCCAGCCAGCCGCACATCACGAACCAATGAGGCGCCACTGTTTGGCGCCAAAATCATCAAGTACGTCTGGGCGCCGGTTTTGCGCAACTCTGCAGCAGCGACCTTGAGGTCATCGGCACCGGCTGGCACAGGTACGCGGCCAATGATTTGGACCTTCAGCGGTCCGGCCAGGTCGTCCGCCATGACCAAGCCGCCCTTGCCAAAGGGGATGTCCTGGTAGACGACCGCAAGCCGGGTAATGCCCAAGGTGGACAGGTGGCCGAGCATGCGTTCGATCTGAGCCCTGTCACCTGCATGGACGTGGAAGAGCCATGGGCTGCCGGGCTGGCGCAGGCTCTCTGCTCCGGGTGTCACCCCGATCATCGGTACCTGGAGACGATCGAGCACCTTCTCCTTGAGCATGGTCGAGACGTTGACCGAACCCAGTATGTTGACGAAAGCCACGGGCTTGTCGCGCTTGGCCACGAGTTCAAGCAAGCGCAGAGTTTCCTCTGTCTTGTACTGGTCGTCCTCGCGGACAAATCGGATCTTTGCTCCGTTGACGCCCCCTTGAGCGTTCACGAGGTCGAAACAAGCCTTCGCTCCCACGAAGTTGGCGATCCCGTTCGGTCCCAGTGGCCCGGTTATGGGTCCGACCTGGGCCACGACAAGTTCTGAGGCGGCGTGACTCGACCACGCACACGCAATACCTGTCATGCCCACCAGCAAGTCACGTCGATTCATGATTTTCTTTCTGGGGCCGGCCGCTGGGCCAACCCTTGTCTCTCTGTTGTTGGATGCCACGACAGCCCCTGATTGTTGGACGACAGCGGCAGGTGCGGTGAGATGCTGGGCGGGTGGATCGAGCCAGTGACGGCGCGAGCCTCGCGGACGAAACCTCATCAGGACCGCGTCGTCCGCAACACTGCACCGATGGCAGCCTACCTTGACGTGCACTCGAAGCTGGCGGCCAAACTCGGATCACCAGCGCCCTTGTATCGCGGCCATTCGGGCCATTCACACAGAGGTCGCGCTCTCACCGACTTGAAGGGCGGCTTGGTGTCCTGCTCCGTCACCGTGAGTTCCGCCGGTGCACGGCCGCGTTCGACCCAGGCGCTCAGCGCATCGAGCATGTCGACGTTGGCCGGTGCGCCTGTGGCGACGTGGTCCACGCCCGGCGCAGTGAACAGGCGAACGAACTCGCGTACCTTGGGAGCCATCGCCCCCTGCACGCTTTCGATGTACCGAATTCCGGCGTAAGGACTCTGCGCATAGTCCGCCAAGTGCTCGAGCACGATCAACTTGCCGCCTCGCGCGTGGAATGCCGACAGGTCGGGACTCGTCGAGTCCATCAGTGCGGAGACTTCGCGAATGCGTGCGGCGACGCGGTTCGGATCAGCGATCAAGCTGCGAGGATCCGTGCTGACGCTGCGGGCATAGAAGTGCTGCAGCGCCCCGGCCCCGAAGAACCACGCGATACCGTTGCCGGGCAGCACCGGCGGGTATGCCGGCGCAGCGGTGCCCGTCCACCACGCGCGCCAGCCACCGGCGGAGCCGGCGGGGGATGTGTTCTCGCCGCCGATTCCCCATCCTGGGTATTCCGTCAAACCGTTGGCCAGCGGGAAAGGGAACTTGAATGGCGAGCGCAAGGTTTCGATCGCGCGCACCTGAGCTTCGTTGAGACACGAATCGACGGCGTCACCGGATTTGCACAGCATCTGGCGCGGCTGGAATTGCCGGCGGCAGCCGTCGACGTTGCTGATGATGCCGTCCGCGACACCGTCGAGGGCGTCGCACGCGGCCAGTTGTGCGTCGTGAAACAGCTTGACCTGTCCCGGGTTGAGCCAGGCATCGCCAAACGTCGCCGCTCCAGCCCGCGTTCCCGCGAACTGCAAGCCAGTCCACGAGATCACCGGCACGCGGCTGAAGATGCCGTCGAAGGCGGCAGGGTATCGCTGTGCCATGGTCAAGGCTTCACGGCCGCCTTCGCTGCTTCCCAAGAAGTACAGTTTGTCGGGCGCGCGTCCATAGAAGCGCTGCATGAGCTCCACCGAGACATTGCGCACTTTGGGGTAGGCCGCGTGCGAGAAATTGACCAACATCTCGTCGTTCAAGGCGAACGCCATCGGCGAGGTCCCGGGCCGAATCTGGTGACCAGAGTCGGTGCCCACGGTGGCATAGCCTCGCGCAAGGGGCCCGGGTGCGCCGAATGGTGCGCTCGGCAGCAGACCCTGAGCGGTGATCAGGGTGCCGTTGAATCCGCCTCCGCCGAACTGCACCGAGCGCCCGTTCCACGCGGCGGGCAGGTTCACCTGAAACAGGATCGGATCAGCGCTCGGGTCAACTGCTGCAATGCGGCCCACCAACTTGCAGAATGGCGGAGCCGCCGGCGTGATCGCGGCGGCGGCGAATGGCGCACGCTCGTTCACTGACAGTGCAGACGAGGTCTCCCAGGTCGCGCTGTCGATGGATGCTGCGCCACTGGTCAGCCCCGACCACGCGACCTTGTCGGCGCTGACGCTTGCAGACTTCAGGGTCTCGCACGCTGCTTTCGAGTCTGAACCAAGGGGCGGGAGCAGCGGGGACGTCGCACATCCGGCGAGACAGACGACAGAGATCGCACCCCATATCCTGGCAAATCTGCTGAGAGTTGGACGGTCCAAGATGTCTCCTTTTGTGTGGTCTTGCGAAATCAACCTGGTATTGGGGGAGTCGTAGCCTTCAGTGCTTCGCGACCGCCAGCCATCGATCGAGCCGCTCGCGGTCGGCCATCAGCTCGGCACTCACCCCTTCGTGCACCACGGCACCGCGGTCCAGCACCACCGCGTTGTGCGTGATCGGCAGGATCATCCGCGGGTTCTGCTCGACGATGATCGCGCTCATGCCTTCATCGCGCACCACGCGCGCGATCGAGCGCAGCAGCTCTTCCACGATGATCGGCGCCAGGCCTTCGAGGGGTTCGTCGAGCAACAAGAGTTTCGGGTTGAGCACCAGCGCGCGCGCCACCGCGAGCATCTGCTGCTCGCCGCCCGAGAGCTGGTTGCCCATGTTCGATTTGCGTTCGGCCAGGCGCGGGAACATCTCGTAGGCGCGCTGCACCGTCCACGGCCCAAGGCGCGCCACGGCGGTGAGGTTCTCGTCGACCGTCAGCGACTTGAAGATGTTGCGCTCCTGCGGCACCCAGCCGATGCCGGCGGCGGCGCGCAGGTGCGGCGGCAAGGCAGTGATGTCTTGCCCCGCAAGCATGATGCGGCCCTGGTAGCGCCGCGTCACTCCGACCAGCGTGTTCAGCAGCGTCGTCTTGCCAGTGCCATTTCGGCCCAGCAAGGCGAGCGACTGGCCTTGTTCGAGCGCGAGGCTGATGCCTTGCACGACGACGGCTTCGCCGTAGCCCGACCTCAGGCCCTCGACCTGGAGCAATGCGGCGCCGCCGGGCCGCCCCAAGGCGCCGCGCGCCTCCTCGGGGGGTGGCGACCGAAGGGAGACTGGGGGCTCCATGTTGTCAGCCATGCGCCACCTCGCCTTCCCCGAGGTACACCGCCTTCACCCGCGGGTCGTTCGAGATCGATTCGACATCGCCTTCGGCGAACACCGCGCCGTTGACCAGCACCGTCACGCTCTTCGCGAAGTTGAAGACCAGGTCCATGTCGTGCTCGATCAGCAGCACCGACACGTGGGCCGGCAACGCGTTCACGATGTCAAAGATCTCCTGGCGCTCGCCCTCGGGCACGCCGGCCACCGGCTCGTCGAGCAGCAGCACGCGCGGCTCGCAGGCGAGTGCGGTCGCGATCTCGAGCAGCCGGCGCTTGCCGTAGGCGAGGTGCTTGACTTGCTGGTTCATCACGTCGTCGAGGTGGAACTGGCGCAGCAAGGTGTCGCAGATCGGCGCCACGCGCGGGTCGCTACCGAGCGGCTTCCACCATTGGGCGCTGACACCGAGCCGGGCCGAGACGCTGAGAGCGAGCGACTGCAGCGGCGTGAGCTCGCTGAACAGCTGGTTGATCTGGAAGGTGCGCACGATGCCGCGGCGCACGCGTTTGTGCGGTGCCAGGCGGGTGATGTCTTGCCCGTCGAGCCAGATCGTGCCGGCGGTGGGCTCGAGCACGCCGGTAAGCAGGTTGATCAGCGTCGTCTTGCCGGCGCCGTTCGGGCCGATCAACGCGCGGCGTGCACCGCGCTCGACCTGGATCGACACGTCGTTGGTCGGCGTGATGCCGCCGAAGCGCTTGAGCAGGCCGCGGGTTTCGAGCACGACGGTCATGGCTTGAACCACGCCCAGGGTCGGATCAGTCTCTCGCGCCCCACCAGCACCAGGACAACGAGGAACAGGCCGAGCCAGAAGTTCCAGTACTGCGGCGTCCAGGCCGAGACCGCCTCCTTCAACAGCGTGAACACGATGGCGCCGAAGATGCCGCCATACAGGTAACCGGTGCCGCCGATCACCAGCACCAGCATCACCCCGGCGCTGCGGTGGAAATCGAACACGTCGAGCGAGGCGAAGCCGCTGGTCTGCGCCTGTAGCGCACCCGCTGCGCCGGCGATGGCCGCGGCGATGGTGTAGACCGCGATCAGGCGCGCGTTCACCGACAGGCCGATGCTGGCGGCGCGCAGGCGGTTGTCGCGCAAGGCCTGCAAAGAGTAGCCAAATGGCGAATGCACCAGGCGCCGCGCGACATACAGGCACAGCACCAGCACCACCAGCGTGTAGGCATAGGCGGTGCGGCCGGCGAGGTCGAAGTCGAAGGCGCCGAGCGGCGTCAGCAGCGGGCCCATCACCACGCCTTGCAGGCCGTCGGCGCCGCCCGTCAGCCAGTCGAGCTTGTTGGCGAGTTCGTAGAGGATCAGCGCCACGCCGAGCGTGACCATCAGCCGCGTCAGGTCGGAGCCGCGCAGGATCAGCAGGCTGCACACTGCGCCGAGCACGGCCGCGAGCGTGATCGCCACCAGCATGCCGACCCACGGGTCGGGCATCACCAGCTTCGCGACCAGCGCGGCTGCGTAAGCGCCAAAGCCGAAGAACGCAGCGTGGCCGAGCGAGACGATGCCGGCATAACCGAGGATCAGGTCGAGCGACAGCGCGAACAGGGCCAGGATCGCGATCTCGTTGAGCAGCAGCGCGTGCGACGGCAGCAGCAGCCACGAAGCCAGCAGCGCGAGCAGCAGTGCGCCTTCCCACCAGCGCCAGCGTGCGGCCCACTTCAAGCCCGCGGCCGCGCTCACTTGCCGCCCCCGGCGCGTGCGAACAGCCCTTGTGGCCGGACCATCAGGATCACCAGCATCAGCGCGTAGACGATGAACGCGCCGAGCTTGGGCACGTAGTACTTGCCGGCCACGTCGGCAATGCCCAGCAGCAACGCGGCCAGCAGCGGGCCGGTGATGGTGGTGGTGCCGCCGACCGCACAGACGATCAGGAAATAGATCATGAACTTGAGCGGAAAGGTCGGATCCAGCCCCAGCACATCGGCGCCCAGCGCGCCGCCCAGGCCGGCCAGGCCCGAGCCCACGGCGAAGGTCAGCAGGAAGATGCGGTTCACGTTCAGGCCCAGGCCGCCGGCCACGCGCGGGTCGTCGACCGAGGCGCGCAGCTGCGCGCCGAAGCGGGTGTGGGTCAATACCGCCTGCAGCGCGAGCGTGAGCGCGCCGCAGACCACGATGATGAAGAGCCGGTACTTGCCGATGCCGACCCAGTCGATGTCGAAGCGGCCCCTGAGCCACGCAGGCAGCTGCACGTTCTGCGGCGTTCCGCCGACGAAGTAGTCGACCGCCGTGACGGCCATGAACACCAGGCCGATCGAGAACAGCACCTGGTCGAGGTGGGGCCGCGCGTACATGCGCCGGTACAGCAGTGGTTCGAGCACCGCGCCGATCAGCGCCGCGCCGAGGAACGCGAGCGGCAGGCACACGAGGAAGGGCACGCCGAGCCGGTTCATCAACAGCACGGTGATGTAGCCCCCGGCCATCGCGAAGGCGCCGTGCGCGAGGTTGATGAAGTTCATCAAGCCCAGCGTCACGGCCAGCCCGACCGCGAGCACGAACAGCAGCATGCCGTAGGCGATGCCGTCGAAGAGCAGGGTCAGCATGCGAAAGCGAGGGCTTCGACAGCGTGCAAGATCGGCGTTACTTCGTCTTGCCCGGATCCTTCACCGCCTTGATCACGTCGAACTCGACGTTGTACAGGCCGTTGCCCATCGCCGGCACACGCTGGACCTTGCGGATGAAGACGTCCTGAACGATGTCGCGGGTCTGCGCGTCAATCAACACCGGGCCGCGCGGGCTCTCGAAGATCTGGCCCTTCATCGCGGCGAGCAGGGCGTCGCCACCGGCCCCCTTGCTCGCTTCGAGCGCCTTGTAGATGACACGCATGCCGTCGTATCCACCCACGGCCATGAAGTTGGGCCGCATGCCCTTGTTCGCGGCCTGGAAGGCGTCGACGAACTTCTTGTTGGTCGGCGACGGGTGGGCGGCCGAGTAGTGGTGCGAGTTGACCACGCCGAGCGCCACGTCGCCCATGTCGTTCAACTGGTCGTCGTCGGTCACGTCGCCGGTGGCGATCAGGCGGATGCCGCTCTTGTCGAGCCCGCGCTCCGCGAATTGCTTCATGAACGTGGCGCCCTGGCCCGAGGGCAGGAACACGAACAGCGCATCGGGCTTGGCGTCGAGCACCTTCTGCAGCACCGGCGCGAAGTCGGGGGCGCGCAGCGGCGTGCGCAGTTTGTCCAGGACCTGCCCGCCGTTCAACCGGAACTGGCTGTCGAAGTACTTCTCGGCGTCGAAGCCCGGGCCGTAGTCGGCCACCAGCGTCACTGCCTTCTTGATGTTGTTCTTGATGGCCCAGTCGGCCATGGGGGTCGTGACTTGCGGCAGCGTGAAGCTGGTGCGCACGATGTAGGGCGAGGCTTCGGTGATGCTCGAGGTGGCCGCGGCCATCACGACCAGCGGTGTCTTGCTCTGTGTGGCCAGTGGCGCGGTGGCCAGCGCGGTCGGCGTGATGCCGAAGCCGGCGATCACGGAGACCTTGTCGTTGACGATCAGCTCCTGCGCGATGCGCTTGGTGGCATCGGGCACGGCGCCGTCATCCTTCAGGATGATCTCGACCTTGCGGCCGGCGACCTTGTCGCCGTTCTGCGCCACCCACAGCTTGACCGCTGCGTCGATCTGCCGCCCTGTGGAGGCCTGCTGGCCGGTCATCGGCAGGATCAGGCCGATCTTGATCGGGCCGGTGTCGGCCGCCCCCACGGTGGCCCCGCTGGCCGCGGCGACGAGGCCGAGCGAGAGCTTCAGAAGTTGGCGTTTGGTGGTCATGGTGTCTCCGTTATTCGGGCTGGATGCGGCTGGATGCGGTAATGAGAGCGAGCGTAAATGTAGCGAAGCCGGGGCCGCCACCGGCCCCGCGCGATTTCATTCCGGACGGTAGGCCGAATCGAGCACCAGCCCACCGCCGCTGACCCGTGACACGCAGGCGCACAGGCGCTGGTTGCTCGCCTTTTCGTGCGCGCTGAAAAACACGTCGCGGTGGTCTATGGTGCCGTGTGCCGACACGATGTCCATTGCGCACAACCCGCATTCGCCGCGTTTGCAGTCGAACAACGTTTCAATGCCGGCCTCGTTCAGCACATCGAGCAGCGTGCGGTCGGCCGGCACCTGCAGCTCCACACCGTGGCGCGGCAATTTCACCCAGAAGGCCTCGCTGACCTGGCCGCCACTGTTGCCGAAGGTCTCGAAGCGCAGGTTCGCGGCCGGCCGCGGCGTGCGCGCCCAGGCTTCGCGCACCGCGTCGAGCATGGGCAGCGGGCCGCACATCAGCAGCAGCGCCTGCGGGTGCAGGCGCTCGATCTGCGCCGCGATGTCCAGGCGCGCGCCGCTGTCGTCAGTGAAAGTCTGCAGGCGATCGCCGAGGGTTTCGCGCAGCACGCCGGCGAAGACCAATTCATCGGCGCTGCGCGCGGCGTAGCACATGCTCACGTCGGCGCCGCGGGCCGCGAGCATCTGCGCCATGCCGACGATCGGCGTGATGCCGATGCCGCCGGCCACCAGCAGGTACTGCTTCGCGGTGAGTGGCAGCTCGAAGTGGTTGTTGGGCTCGCCGACCAGCAGCTCGGCGCCCGTTTCCAGCGACCACATGTGGCGCGAGCCGCCGCGGCCGGGCTGGGCCCGCTTCACGGCGATGCGGTACACGTCGGCCGCCGCCGCTTCGTGCGGCAGCCCCACCAGCGAATAGGAGCGGGTCTCGGGCCGGCCGTCGATCAGCACCTGCACGTTGAGGTGGCTGCCCACCGTCCACGGCAGCACGCCGCCTTCGGGGCGCAGCTCGAACTCGCGCACACTGGTGCTCAGGTCACGGTGCTGCCGAACGGTGGCCGGGTGCCACTGCGATGGGTTGCGCATGGTTTGTCTCAGTCTCAGTTATCGAATCGAACGGCGCCGGATCAGGCTCGCGCCCGGCACCAGTTGCAGCGACTGGTGGCTGCGCAGCGCCTGCTGCAGGTTGCGCCGGGCGATGCGCGCGTGTTCGCGCATCAGCGCTTCGGCGCGTGCGCCTTCGCGCTGCACGATCGCCTCGAGCACCATGCGGTGCTGCGCCTGCGCCACCACCAGCACGTCGCGCGCGTGCGGGCCGACCGACTGCGCCATCACGAAGCCGTTGGGCGACGCGAACGGCAGTGCCTTGGTTTTTTCCAGCTGCCTTGATACGAGCTCGCTGCCTGCCATCTCGGAAAGCAGCGCATGGAACCGTGCGTTGTGCTGCACGTAGCGCGCGAAGGTGTCGTCGCTGAGGTGGGCTTCGGCCAGGGCATCGTCGATGCGGTCCAGGCATTCACGCGCTTCGGTGATCAGCACCGGGCTCACGCCGCGTTCGGCCGCAAGCCGCGCGGCCAGGCCTTCCATCGTGCCGCGCAGCTCGATCGCGTCATGGATGTCGGCTTCGGAAAAGTCTTTCACTGCATAACCGCCCGACGGCAGTGCGTCGAGCAGCCCTTCTTCGGCAAGCTTGACGAGCGCCAGCCGCACCGGCGTGCGGGAGACCTTCAGCCGCTCCACCAGCCACAGCTCGGCAATGCGCGCACCCGCCTTCAGCTCGCCGCCGAGAATCAGCTCGCGCAGCGCGAGCTGGGCCTTGACGGTCTGCGACGTGCCTTGCGGCGCTTCGGGCTCGGCCAAGTACGGCGCCGTGGTTTCGACCGCCGCCATCACGCCACCGACCGCAGCGGAATCACGCGCGGGCCGGGTTTGGCCTCGGCCGCGATCATCTTGTCGATCAAGCGGCGCATCCACATCGAGCCGGCGTCGATGTTGAGGTTGTAGAAGCTGTAGCCCGGGTGTTCGTCGATGGCCTGCTGCTGGGCTTCGAGAATCAGCTCGTCTTCGCGGAAGATGCTCGCCACGCCTTCGCGCAGCTCGTGCGTGAGGCGCTGGTCGCGCAGCGAATAGTTGCGCGCGAAGGCCCAGAAGTACAGGCAGCTCTTGTCGGTCTCGGGCGTGATGGTGTTGAGCACGTAGCCGTTCACGCCACGGCTGCGGTCGCCCTTCGGGGCGCCGGTGCCGGCTTGCGCCACGCCCACGTCGATGTTGATCGTGGCCGGCGCTTCGAACTTGATGATCTGCCAGCGATCGACCGGGCCTTCGTAGCCGATGCCATGGCGGATCTGCTTGGCCCAGAACGGCGGAGCGTCGATGCCTTCCATCCAGCGTGTGACGGTCGCGCTCTTGTCGCCGTGGGTGGCGACGAAGGGCGCTTCGGCCACCGCCGCCTGGCCGATGCTGGAGCCGTGCACGAAGGTCTCGTGGGTCAGGTCCATCAGGTTGTCGAGCACCAGGCGGTAGTCGCAGGCCACGCGGATCATCTTGCCGTCGCCGGCCCAGGCCGGGTCGTCGTTCCAGTGCAGATCAGGCACGAGCTCGGGGTCGGCCAGCGCCGCTTCGCCGGGCCAGACCCAGACGAAGCGGTGTTTTTCGACGACCGGATAACTGCGCACGCAAGCCGACGGGTTGATCGTTTCCTGAGACGGCATGTGGGTGCAGCGGCCGTCGGCGTTGTAGACGAGGCCGTGGTAGCCGCAAGTCACTTCGTCGCCGTTCAAGCGGCCCTTCGAGAGCGGCAGCAAACGGTGCCAGCAGGCGTCTTCCAGGATCGCCACGCTGCCGTCGAGCTTGCGGTACATCACCAGCTTCTGGTTGCACACGGTGCGCGCGAGCAGCTCGTTCTTCAGCTCCACGTCATAGGCGCAGGCGTACCAGGCGTTCAGCGGGAAAGTGCTCATGGCATCCACCTTGAATTCACGTTGTATACAGAATCGTAGTTTCTCTGCCGAATAACGGCCTGAACAGGGGGTAATCCCTGATCATTTTGACCATCCTGGATTCAGAGACTGCGGCGATGCGGCTCTATCATCGAAGCAGAAGCGGCCCGTTCCGGCCGCCCCAGGACCCAAGGAGACCGTGATGAGCACCCGCAGCACCGCCCCGTTCCGCGCCGACCACGTCGGCAGTTTTTTGCGCCCGAAATTCCTGCTCGATGCCCGCGAGCAGCGCGCCAAGGGCGAGATCACACCGGAACAATTGCGCCTGGTCGAAGACAAGGCGATCACCGAGATCGTGAAGTTCCAGGAAGACGTGGGCCTGCAAAGCATCACCGACGGCGAGTTCCGCCGCACCTATTTCCACATCGACTTTCTCGAACAGCTCGGCGGCGTGAAGACCGACATCCCGGTCACGATCGAAAAGCCCGACGGCACGCAGGAGCTCGCGCCGCCAGTGATGCGCGTGATCGACAAGGTGCGGCACGTGAAAGACATTCAGCGCGCCGACTTCGAATACCTGAAGAGCCAGGTCAGCGCCGGCCGCACCCCGAAGGTCACGATCCCGTCGCCGACCATGCTGCACTTCCGCGGCGGCCGCGCCGGCATCAGCAAGCAGCACTACCCCGAGCTCGACCCGGCGTTCTACGACGACGTGGCCAAGGCCTACGGCGAAGAGCTGCAGTCGCTGTCTGACGCCGGCTGCACCTACGTGCAGATGGACGACACCAACATGGCCTACCTGTGCGACGAGAAGATGCGCGAAGCCGCACGCCAGCGCGGCGACGACCCGAACGAGCTGCCGCACCGCTACGCCGGCTTCATCAACAAGGTGGTCGCGCACAAGCCCAAGGGCATGACACTCGCCATGCACCTGTGCCGCGGCAACTTCAAGAGCACGCACGCGGCGGCCGGCAACTACGAGCCGGTGGCCGAAGCGCTGCTCGCCGAGATGAACCTCGATGCCTACTTTCTCGAATACGACGATGACCGCTCGGGCGACTTCCGCCCGCTGCGCTATCTGCCCAAGGGCAAGATCGTCGTGCTCGGTCTCGTGACCACCAAGTTCGGCGAGATGGAAAGCAAGGACGCGCTGAAGCGCCGCATCGACGAAGCCGCGAAATACGCACCGCTGGAGCAGCTGTGCCTGTCGCCCCAATGCGGTTTCAGCAGCACGGTGCACGGCAACAACATCGCGGTGCAGGCGCAGCGCGACAAGCTGCGGCTCGTCGTGGAAGTGGCGCAGGAAGTCTGGGGCTGAGGGTCTTCAGAACCCCGGCCAGATCGTCTTGATCACGGCCGCATCGTCCTGATCGCCGAGACCGCCGGCGACGGTCGCCTGGAAGACGGCGAGCGCTGCATCGCCGAGCGGCGTGTCGATGCCCGCGGCGTCGGCCATGTGCAGCGCGAGGCCCACGTCTTTGGTGAGGATCGCGGCCCGCGCGCGCGGCGCGAAGTCGTTCGCCAGCGCACGCGCGAGGCGGTCTTGCCCGATCCACGACGCGCCGCTCGACGCATTGATCACGTCGAACAGTGTCTGCCGGTCGAGCCCGAGCCGAGCGCCGAGCGCCATCGCTTCGGCGGCGGCCACGAGGTTGATGCCGGCGAGCAGGTTGTTGACGAGCTTGGTGCGCGCCGCGTCGCCGACCTTGGTGCCGATGTAGACCAGCCTCGAGGCCATGTCGCGCACCAGCGTGTCGTGCCGCGCGGCGAGTGCGGCGTCGCCGGCCAGCATCATCGACATGCTGCCGTCTTCGGCGCGCGCTGGGCCACCCGAGATCGGTGCGTCGAGCAGGTCGATCGAATGCTTCAGGAGCCGGTCGCGAAAGCGTTCGGTGTCTTGCGCGGCAATGGTCGAGCAGATCAACACCACGAGCCGCGCCGCGCGTTCTGGAGGCTCGGCGTGCACCACCCCTTGCGGGCCGAACAGCACACTCTCGATCTGCGCCGCGTCGACGACGACAAGCGCCAGCACCTCGCTTTGCGCGGCCAGCGCGGCCGCTGACGCGCAGGCTTCGATGCCGATCGCCGCGGCAGCGGCCACCGCGGCCGGGTCGACATCACACACCTTCAGCGGGTAACGCTTGCGGTGCAGGTTGCGGGCCATGGGCAATCCCATCGCGCCGATGCCGACGATGCCGATGCGGGAGAGGTTGTTCATGCGCAGCTCGTGACCCGGTGAGTCATGGATTGTGCGACCGAGGCTGAACCGAGCGGCGTCGGGAGGCGCGACGCACCGCAAACGCTAAGAAACCCCTAAGGGGCGCGGTCGATCATGGCTTTCAAGGAGTTGCCATGAACCACCCCAGATCGATTCAGTTTCTGCTCGCCGCGCTGTTCGCAGGCCCTTGTCTTTTGCCACAGGCTCAGGCCGCCACGCCCGCCGAGCTGCTTGCCGGCTACAGCGCCCAGGCCGGCAGCGCGGCGACACCCGGGCGCGGCCAGCAGTTCTTCACCACCCGCCACGGCCAGGATTGGAGCTGCTCCTCGTGCCACGGCAGCGTGCCGACGCAGCCCGGCAAGCACGCCTCGACCGGCAAGGCGATCGGCGCGCTCGCGCCGACCTTCAACGCCGAACGCTTCACGGATGCCGCGAAGACCGAAAAGTGGTTCCGCCGCAACTGCAACGACGTGATGGGTCGCGAGTGCAGCGCCGCCGAGAAGGCCGATGTGCTGAGTTGGTTGATCTCGCTCAAGCCCTGATCGCCGCACACCGGCACCATCGAACGGAGTTCCCCATGCACCACCCCCTTGCGCGACAACTGCTATTCGGCGCGTTCGCCGCCTTCGGCGTGTGCGCTGGCGCCCTTGCCGATGGCGACCGGCGCGCCGCGGCCACGCCCGTGCTGCCGAAGTACCAGCAGGAGTGCGCCGCCTGCCACGTCGCTTACCCGGCCGGGATGCTGCCCGCTGCGTCGTGGCAACGACTCGCAAACAACCTGCCGCGTCACTTCGGCACAGATGCCTCGCTCGACCCAGCCACCGTGGCCGAGTTGTCGCGCTGGCTGAGTGCCAACGCCGCCACCTACAAGCGGGTGCGCGAAGAGCCGCCCGAAGACCGCATCACCCGCTCGGCGTGGTTCATCCGCAAGCACGACGAGGTGCCGGCCGCGGCCTGGAAGCGCCCCGCGGTGAAGAGCGCCGCCAACTGCAGCGCCTGCCATGGGCAGGCCGATCAGGGAGATTTCAATGAATCGAATGTCCGAATCCCGCGCTGAGGCAAGCCCCGGCGCAGCGCCCCGGCGCCAGGTTCTGGTCTGGGACGCGCCGGTGCGTGTCTTTCACTGGCTGATGGTGCTGAGCTTCGCCGGCGCCTACCTCAGCGCCGAGAGCGAACGCTGGCGCCTGGTGCATGTGACACTGGGCTACACGATGGCCGGCCTGGTCGCTTTCCGCATTCTCTGGGGCCTGTTCGGCACGCGCCACGCCCGCTTTGCGAACTTCGTGCGCGGGCCCGCGCAAGTGCTGCGTTATGTGCGCTCGCTGCTGCAGGGCCGCGCCGAACACCACACCGGCCACAACCCGGCCGGGGCGCTTGCGATCGTCGCCCTGTTGGTGCTGGCGCTCATGGTCGCGGCATCGGGCTGGGCCAGCTACAACGAGCTCGGCGGCAAGTGGCTCGAAGAAGCGCACGAGGTGGCCGCGAACCTGATGCTCGCGGTCGTCGGTGTGCACATCGCCGGCGTGTTGCTCGGCAGCTGGCTTCACCACGAGAACCTGATCGGCGCGATGTTCAGCGGCCGCAAGCCGGGCCGCCCCGAAGACGGCGTGCGCAGCGCTTGGCGCAGCGTGGCGGTGCTGATGCTGGCCGCGACGGTCGGCTTCTGGTGGCTGCAATGGCAGGCTGCGCCGGTGGTGGGCAGCGCCGAACCGGCGGCCTCGGCAAAGGCCGAAAGGCACGACGACTGACCGCGTCGGCGCCACCGACGATCAGCCTCATGCGCATTCTGCTCGCCGAAGACGACCTCCTGCTCGGCGACGGCGTGCAGGCCGGTCTGCGCCAGCTCGGCTTCCTGGTCGACTGGGTCCGTGACGGCCAGGCCGCCGAACGCGAGTTGCGCGCCCAGCCTTATGCCGCCGCCGTGCTCGACCTGGGCTTGCCTCTGATGGACGGCCTGGACGTTCTGGCCGCCGTGCGACGCGCCGGCATCACGCTGCCGGTGCTGGTGCTCACCGCACGCGACACGGTGCCCGAGCGCATCCGCGGTCTCGACGTCGGCGCCGACGACTACGTGGTCAAACCGGTCGACCTGCACGAGCTCGCGGCGCGTTTGCGTGCGCTGGTGCGGCGCTCGCATGGCCAGCCGCAGGAGCAGCTCTCGGCCCAGGGCGTGACACTCGACCCGGCTGCGCGCTCGGTGCAGCAGGCGGGCGCGCCGGTGCCGGTGTCGGCGCGCGAGTTCGATCTGCTGCACGCGCTGATGCTCAACGCCGGGCGCGTCCTCTCGCGCGATCAGCTCGAACAACACCTGTACAGCTGGGGCCAGGAAGTGGAGAGCAACGCGATCGAGGTGCACGTGCACCACCTGCGCCGCAAGCTCGGTGCCGAACTGATCCAGACCGTCCGCGGCGTGGGCTACATGCTGGCCCGCGAGCAAGCCCCTTCGTGATGCAGCCACGCTCACTGCAAGGCCGGCTGCTCGTGCTGGTGCTCGCCTTGGTGGCGCTGGTCTGGCTCGCCACCGCGGTGTTGACCTGGTTCGACGTGCGCCACGAACTCGACGAGCTGCTCGACGGCCACCTGGCACAGGCCGCTGCGTTGCTGGTGGTTCAGCAGGCACGCGAGATCGGAGACGGAGACGACGACGACCGCCGCGTCGACGCACCCTCACTGCACCGCTACGCACCCCGCGTGGCGTTCCAGGTCTTTCACGAAGGGCAGCTGACGCTGCGCTCGGCCAACGCACCAGCACTGCCGATGGGCGAACCCGGCGAGCACGGGCTGAACGACGTGGCACCCGGATTCCGCACCGTGCAGATCGACGGCGTGGCCTGGCGCGTGTTCTCGGCACTGGGCGCGAAGCGCGACGTCAGGGTGTTCGTCGGCGAGCAGGTGGAGTCGCGGGCCGCCATCCTGTGGGCCGTCGTGCGCAGCACCTTGTGGCCGATCGCCGTGGCCTTGCCCTTGCTCGCACTGGCCGCATGGTGGGCGGTGCGCCGCGGCGTGGCGCCGTTGCGCCGGCTCGGTTTGACGCTCGCCGCGCGCCAGCCGCAGGCGTTGAGCCCGGTGATGCTGGCCGACGCCCCTTCGGAGATGGTGCCGATGCTGGCCGAACTGAACAGCCTGTTCGCCCGCATCGCCGAGCTGCTGTCAGCGGAACGCCGTTTCACCGCTGATGCCGCGCACGAACTGCGCACCCCGATCGCGGCGATTCGTGCGCAGGCCCAGGTCGCCCTCGCCGAAACCGACGGAGCGCTGCGCCGCCACGCACTGCAGTCCACGCTCGCCGGCTGCGACCGTGCGACGCGCCTGGTCGAACAGATGCTGACCTTGTCGCGGCTCGAGGCCGGTGCGGCGCCTGCGTTGTCGACGCTCGACCTGAGCGCGCTGGTTCGCAGCGCGGTCGCCGAAGTGGCGCCGCTGGCCCTGCAGAAACAACAGACGATCACGGTCGAGGCGAATGCGCCGTTCGAGGTGCCAGGCGATGCCACGCTGCTGGCGGTGCTGGTGCGCAACCTGGTCGACAACGCGATCCGCTACAGCCCGCCGCGCGCAAGCGTGCGGGTGTCGGTGGCACGGCCGGATCGCGCGGTGCGCCTGTCGGTCGAAGACAGTGGTCCGGGAATGAACGAAGCCGAGCTGGGGCGTGTCGGCGAGCGTTTTTTCCGGGTGTTGGGCAGCGGACAGGAAGGCAGCGGTCTGGGCTGGTCGATCGTGCAGCGCATTGCCCGCGTGCATGGGGTCTCGCTCAAGACCGGCCGTTCGCCCGTGCTCGGCGGGCTGTCTGTCGAGATGGACTGGCCGGTCGGCGCGTGAACCCGGCGCCACGGACGCGCTTCAGCCGCGTTTGAGCGGCTTGCTGCCCGCCACCTTCAACAGCAACTCGATCAAGAGCGCCCGCTCGGCCGGCGAGAGCACACGCAAGGTGGCGTTTTCCATCGTCGACGCGATCTTCTCGGCGCGCTGCACCAACTCGGCCCCTTTGGCCGTGAGGTGGATCTGCTGGGCGCGCCGGTCTTGTGTGCTGCGCACGCGCTCGACCCAGCCGCGCTCGACCATGCGGTCGAGCGTGACCGCCATGTTCGGCGCCGAGATGTCGAGCGCGGCACCGAGCCGCTTCTGGTTGATCTGCGGGTTCGAGGCCACCAGCATCAGGATCGAGAACTCGACGATCTTCAGGTCGAGCGGCCCGAGGTGGCGCGCGAAGACACGGCGCATCGTGATCGAAGCGCGCGTCGAGACGTAGCCCACGAGGTGGGTCAGGCGCGACTGGTCGAGGTCGTCGGCGCCGCTGTCGTCGGATTTGGGTGCCATGGTTCAGGCTGCAGGTGAGAAGTACGCCAGCGGCTCGCGGCCGGCGCGAAGCATCTGCAAGGCGTGCGCCAGTTCGGGCAGCACGTAGGCAAAACAATGCTGCGCGGTCTCACGCTTGGCGCGGTGGAAAGCATGGTCGGCGAACGCGTCACGCGACGAGACCGCCGCGGCGCGTGCCCAGGCCTGCACGATCAGCACGAGGCCGGTGGCGCGCAGGAAGTCGTCGGCCACGCGGTAGGCGAACTCGGGGTCGCTGCGCGCGGACTGAATCACTTGCGATGTCGCCTCGCGCAGCGCGGCCACAGCCGCCGCCGCAGCGGGTGTGTGCGGGCCGCCCTCGGGCAAGCCCGCATTGATGCGGTCGAGCAGCGCATCGAACTTCATTGCACCGTCGGGCAGAACCTTGCGCACCAGCAGGTCGATCGCCTGGATCTGGTTGGTGCCTTCGTAGATCATCGCGATGCGGCTGTCGCGCACGCACTGCTCGATGCCCCAGTCGTGGATGTACCCGTGGCCGCCGAACACCTGCAGCGCATCGCTCGCGATCTGGAAACCGTTGTCGGTGAAATACGCCTTGAGCACCGGCGTGAGCAGCGACACGTCGTCGTGTGCCCGCGTGCGCTCGGCCGCATCAAGCGCGTGTTCGGCCAGGTCGAGCCCGTGCGCCGTCTCCAGGGCCACCAGCCGCGCGCCTTCCACCAGCACCCGCTGGCGCAGCAGCGTGCGGCGCAAGGCCGGGTGCATCACGATCGGGTCGGCCGACGCGGCGGGCGTGCCTTCGGGCCGCACCACAGCGCGCGATTGCAAACGCGCCTGCGCGTAGCGCACGGCGTTCTGGTGTGCGTTCTCGGCGTGCGCCAGGCCCTGCACCGCCACGTGCAGGCGCGCCGAATTCATCATTGCGAACATCGCCGCCAGGCCGCAGTTCGGCTCGCCGACCAACCAGCCGGTGGCGCCTTCCAGGCTCATCACGCAGGTCGCGCTGCCCTTGATGCCCATCTTCTTTTCGATGCCGTCGCAGCGCAGCGCGTTGCGCTGGCCATCGGGCAGGACCTTCGGTGCCACGAACAGCGAGATGCCCTTGCTGCCCACCGGTGCGTCGGGCAGGCGTGCGAGCACCAAATGCACGATGTTGTCGGTCAGGTCGTGCTCGCCGCCCGAGATGAAGATCTTGTTGCCGCGCAGGCGGTGGCTGCCATCGGCCTGCGGCTCGGCGCGGCTCTTCAGCAGGCCGAGGTCGGAGCCGGCCTGCGCTTCGGTCAGGCACATGGTCGCGAGCCATTCGCCGCTGGCGACCTTGCCGAGGTAGGCCGCCTTCACCTCGGGTGATGCGTGTGCGTTCAGGCAGTCGTAGGCGCCGTGCAGCAGGCCGGGGTACATGGTCCAGGCGTGGTTCGCGGCCGCGAGCATTTCGAACAGCGCCGCATTGAGCACCTGCGGCAAGCCCTGGCCGCCGTGCTCGGGGGCACACGCGAGCGCCGGCCACCCGGCATCGACGAAGGCGCGGTAGGCCTCGCGAAAGCCTTTCGGCGTGCGCACTTCGCCGTCTTCCCAATGGCAGCCTTCGAGGTCTCCGCTGGCGTTGGTGGGTGCGAGCACATCACGTGCGAATTTCGCGGCTTCACCCAGCACCTGCTGTGCGGTGTCGGCATCGAGTTCGGCGAAGGCGGGCAAACGCGCCCACTGCGCGGGCAGGCCCAGCACGTCTTCGATCACGTAGCGCATGTCGCGCAGGGGTGGCTCGTAGTGCCACATCAAACGGACCTCAGCCGGCGCCGGGCCGCCCCAAGGCGGCTGAGCGCCCCCTCGGGGGGCAGGAGCGCAGCGACTTGGGGGCTGTCATTTCAGGCAGCGCTCTTGCGGGCGGCGCCGAGGTAGGTGTCGATCACGCGCGAGTCCTTGGCCAGATCGGAAGCCTGGCCTTCGAGCGCGATCTCGCCCATCTCGAGCACATAACCGTAGTCGGCCACTTCGAGCGCGGCGCGCGCGTTCTGTTCGACCAGCAGGATCGTCACGCCGGTGCTGCGCAGGCTGTCGATGATGCGGAAGATCTCTTTGACCACCAGCGGCGCCAGGCCGAGGCTGGGCTCGTCGAGCATCAGCAGGTCGGGCTTGCTCATCAGCGCGCGGCCCACTGCGAGCATCTGGCGCTCGCCGCCCGAGAGCGTGCCCGCGAGTTGAGCGCGGCGCTCTTTCAGGCGCGGGAACAGCGTGTAGACGTGTTCCATCGCCGCGGCGCCGTCTGATCTGCCCAGGCGCACCTGGCGGTAGCCGCCGAGCAGCAGGTTGTCTTCGACCGGCATGCTGCCGAACAGCGCCCGCGTTTCGGGGACGAGCGCGATGCCTTGCATCACCCGCTCTTCCAGCGAGTTCAGCGTGATCGATTGGCCTTTGTAGTCGACGTTTCCACGCGAAGGCAGCACCCCCATCAGCGCGTTCAGCATCGTCGACTTGCCGGCGCCGTTGGGGCCGATCACGGTGATCACGCTGCCCGCCTTTGCACTCAGGTTCAGGCCGTGCAAGACCTCGGCGCGGCCGTAGCCGGCGTGCAGGTCCTTGACGTTCAACAACAGTTCGCCAGACATGCTCAGTGCTCCGTCCCGAGGTAAGCCGCACGCACAGCCGGGCTCGCCTGAACGACCTCGGGCGTGCCTTCGATCAGCTTGGTGCCGAATTCCATCACGACGACGCGATCGACCAGGCCCATCACCAGATCCATGTCGTGCTCGACGATCAGGATCGACAAACCTTCGCCGCGCAGTTGTCGCAGCACATCGGCCAGCCCCTGCTTCTCTTTCAGGCGCAGGCCAGCGGCGGGCTCGTCGAGCAGCAACAGCGTGGGGTCGGCGCACAGCGCGCGCGCAATCTCCATCAAGCGCTGCGGCCCGAGCGCCAGGTTGCCGGCCAGCTCGTGCATGCTGGCTTGCATGCCGATGCGGCGCAGCTGTTTCTCGGCTTCTTTCAGCAGCTGGCGTTCTTCGGCGCGGTCGAGCCGGAACATCGCAGACGCCACACCCCGGCTGCCTCGCAAATGCGCGCCGAGCGCCACGTTTTCCAGCACCGTCATGCCGGCGATCATCTTCACGTGCTGGAAGGTGCGCGACACGCCACGCCGCGCGATCTCGCGCGAGGGCAGGCTGTCGATGCGCTCGCCACGCAAGGTGACCGTGCCGCGGGTCACCGGCAGCACGCCTGTGACGAGGTTGAAGGTGGTCGACTTGCCGGCGCCGTTCGGCCCGATCAGGCCGAGGATCTCGCCGGCGCGCACCTGGAAGCTCACGTCGTTGACGGCCACGAGCCCGCCGAATTCCTTGCGCGCCGCGTTCACGTCGAGCACCACTTCGCCATGCGGCGGGCGCGGGCGTTCGGCCAGCGCCGCCGCGTCGGCCCAGTCGTTCTTGCGCTGCACGCGCGGCAGGCGCGCTTCGATGAACGCCCAGACGCCGTCGCGTGCGTACTGCAGCACCAGCACGAGCAGGATGCCGAAGACGATGATCTCGTAGTTGCCGCTGCCGCCGAGCAGCTTGGGCAGCAGCACCTGCAGCTGGTCTTCGAGAATCTTCACGAGGCCGGCGCCGAGCAGCGCGCCCCACACGTGGCCGACGCCGCCGATCACCGCCATGAACAGGTACTCGATGCCCATCTTCAAGCCGAAGGGCGACGGGTTCACGGTGCGCTGGAAGTGCGCGAACAGCCAGCCCGACACGCTGGCCAGCAAGGCGGCCAGCACGAAGGCCGTGACCTTGGTCTGGAAGGTGTTCACGCCCATCGCCTCGGCCATGGTCGTGCCGCCCTTGACCGCGCGCAGCGCGCGGCCGGCGCGCGAGTCGAGCAGGTGGGTGACGGCGATCGCGGCCAGCACGACGATGGCCCACAGCAGGTAGAAGAAGCTGCGACCGGTGTTGAGCTCGGTGCCGAAGAAGCGGATCGCCGGCACGCCGAGCAGGCCGTCGTACTTGCCGAGCGCGTCGATGTTGCCGAGCAGGTAATACAGGCTCAGGCCCCAGGCGATCGTGGCCAGCGGCAGGTAGTGGCCCGACATGCGCAGCGTGAGCCAGCCCAGGGCGAGCGCGGCCAGGCCGGTGACCACGAGGCCAATCCAGACCGTGAACCACGGCGACACGCCGTAGGTGAGCGTGAGGTAGGCCGCCGTGTACGCGCCCAGCCCGACGAACGCAGCCTGGCCGAACGAGGTGAGGCCGGCAATGCCGGTCAGCAGCACCAGGCCGATCACGACCAGCGTATACAGGCCGATGTAGTTGGCCTGCGTGATCCAGAACTCGGGCACCGGCAGCACCGGCATCAGTGCGAGCAGGGCGACGAAGGCGATGAGGAAATAGCGGCGCATGCTCATCGCTCACTCCTCCTCGTCGTGGTGGCCGTGCTGGAAACTTCTCCAGAGCAGCACTGGGAGGATCAGCGTGAACACGATCACTTCCTTGAACGCGCTGGCGTAGAACGAGCCGAAGCTCTCCAGCAAACCGACGAACAGCGCACCGACGGCGGCGGCGGGGTAACTCGCGAGGCCACCGAAGATCGCGGCGACGAACCCTTTCAGGCCGATCAGGAAACCCGAGTCGTAGAACATCGTCGTCGCCGGGCCGATCAAGAGCCCCGACAGCGCCCCCATGAACGCGGCCAGGCCGAAGCTCAGCCGTCCTGCTCCAGAGGTCGAGATGCCCATCAGGCGCGCGCCGAGCCGGTTGACGGCGGTGGCACGCAAGGCCTTGCCCCGCAGCGTGCGCTCGAAGAACAGGTAGAGCGTGATGATCAAGGCGATCGAGACCATGAAGATGATGACGGTCTGGCCCGACAGCGCGAGCGAGCCGGCCGAGAAGCGCGCGTCCCAGAAGCTCGGGTTGCGAAAGCCTTCGGCACCGAAGAACACGAGGCCCAGACCGGTGAGTGCGAAGTGCACACCGACCGAGACGATCAGCAACACCAGCACGGTCGCGTCGGCCAGCTTTTCATACGCCAGGCGGTACACCAGCGGCCCGAGCGGCGTGACGATCGCCAGCGTCAGCAGGCTTTGCAGCAGCAGTGGCAGCTTCAGCGGCGCGGCCCACCAGGTGACGGCCACCACGAGCACCGGCAGCACCAGCGCCTTGGCCGCCGCCGCCATCACGCGCGGCAGCGGCAAGCCGCGGCGCAGCCCGGCCACCAGATCGAGCACCGCCGCCAGCAGCGCCAGCACGAGCAGCAACCAGACGGTGCCCGGCACCTTGCCGAGCTGCAGCAGCGCGAGCGTGAGCGCACCGTAGGCGACGAACTCGCCTTGTGGAATGAAGATGACGCGGGTGACCGCGAACACCAACACCGTGGCCAGGCCCAGCAGGGCGTAGATGGCGCCGTTGGTGACGCCGTCCAGCATCAGGATGCTGGCGATCGAGAAGTCCATGAAGAGCCCTGTGGTCGTGCGGTGGCGGCCTGGCGGGTGTTATTCGACCTTCCAGTCGCCGTTGACGACCTTCAGCATCACACCGGTTTCGTTGGTGAAGCCCCAGTGGTCGGTGGCGGTCCAGTTCATCACGCCGTGCGAGAAGATCGTGCGACCCATCGCCTCCATGCCTTCCTTGATGGCGGCGCGGAATTCCTTGGTGCCGGGTTTGGCCTTCTTGAGTGCGCCGGGCAGGATCTTTTCGAGCGTGATCTGCAGGTCGTAGGCGTGGCCGGCGAACTGGTTGCGGTTGCCGACACCGTAGGCCTTCTCGTACTTCTGCACGAAGTCGATCGCCGCCTTCTTCGACGGGTGGCTGTCGGACAGCTGCTCGGCGATCACGGCCGGGCCGGAGACGACATAGGTTCCGTCGATGGCCTTGCCACCCACACGCATCAGGTCGCGCGTGGCGGCGGCGTGGGTCTGGTAGATCTTGCCCTTGTAGCCACGATCGAGGATGCCGACTTCGGGCATCGCCGCACCACTGCCCGAGGCCACGACCAGGATCGCGTCGGGGTTGGCCGACACGAGCTTGAGCGCCTGGCCGGTCACGCTGGTGTCGCTGCGCGCGAAGCGTTCGGTCGCCACCACCTTGATGCCAGCCGGCTCGGCCACGGCCGTGAAGTCTTTCAGCCAGCTCTCGCCGTACGCGTCGGTGTAGCCGATGAAACCGACCGACTTCACGCCGTTCTTCTTCATGTGCTCGACCATCGCGTGCGCCATCACGGCCGTGGACTGCGGCAGCCGGAAGGTCCAGGCGTCCTTGCCGGGCGGCAGCGAGACCGGCGAGAACGCGATCTGCACCGTGGCCGCTTCGGCAGCCACATCGGCCATGGCGGCCGCCACCGGCGTGGCGGCCGAGCCGCCGATCATGTCGACCTTGTCTTCGGTGATGAAGCGCTTGGCGTTGACGACACCCTTGGTCGGGTCGGTCGCGTCGTCGAGGATGATCAGGTTGACCTTCTCACCCGCGATGGTTTGTGGCCACAGCAGGAACTGGTTCTTCATCGGAATGCCCAGGCCCGACGCAGGGCCGGTGAGCGGCAGGCTGATGCCGATGTTGATGTCGGCGTGGGCCAGCGTGGCGGTGAGCAGGGTGGCCATCGCGGCGACGAGAGTGCGAACGTTTGTCATGGTGTCTCCTTCAAATTTCTCGGTGGTGGAAGCGAAAGGCTCAGGCGCAGAGCGCGCGAATGTCTTCGGGCACGACGATGGCGCGCAGCCGGTCGGGGTCGTGGTCGTCGCGCCGGACGAAGGCCCGCACTTCGCGGCCTTCGCAGATCAGGTCGTCACCGCTGCCGTCTTCGCGGGCGCGTGTCACGCGGTGCAGTTGCACGATGACCTTGCTGCGCCACTCTTCGACATGCGTCGTGATCGTCAGCGTCTGGCCATAGGTGGCGGCCTGGTGGAACTTGGTGTTGATCTCGAGCAGCGGCGTGCCGACGATGCCGCGCGTCTTCACCAGCTCGCGCCACGGCGGCACGCCGCACTGCATGAAGAACGACAGCGAGGCCGTGTCCATCCAGCGCAGGAAGTTCGGGAAGAACACGATGCCCGCGGGATCGCAGTCACCGAAGGCGATGTCGACGCGGTGGGTGGTGGAACGCGGCATGGGCAGGGTGCGGGCGAAGGGTGCGGGGCGCTCAGCGCGGCGCCATGCGCAGGGCGCCGTCGAGGCGGATCACTTCGCCGTTGAGCGCGAGGTTCTCGACGATAGTGGCAGCCAGGTGCGCGAACTCTTCGGGTTTGCCCAGCCGCTTCGGGAACGGAATGCTCGCGGCGAGCGACTCCTGCACCGGCAGCGGCAACTCCGCCATCAGCGGCGTGAGGAACAGCCCCGGCGCGATCGTGACGACGCGCACGCCGAACTGCGCCAGGTCGCGCGCCAGCGGGAGCGTCAGCGAAACGACACCGCCTTTCGATGCGGCATAGGCTTCTTGCCCGACCTGCCCGTCGAAGGCCGCGACCGACGCGGTGTTGACGACCACGCCGCGCTCGCCGTCGGTCATGGGCTCGAGCTTCACCATCTCGGCCACGGCCAGTCGTGTCATGTTGAAGGTGCCGATCAGGTTCACCTCGATCACACGGCGGAAGTCTTCGAGCGGCATCGGCGTGCCGTCTTTTCCTATCAGGCGCTTGGCGGTGCCGATGCCGGCGACGTTCATCAGAATGCGGGCCGGGCCATGGGCAACGCTTGCCGCCTGCAATGCGGCGATCACGCTCTCGCTAGACGTGATGTCGCAGCCGACGCCGACGCCACCGATCTCGGCCGCCACGGCCTTCGCGCCTTCGGCATTGCGGTCGAACACCGCCACCTTCGCGCCGCGCTTGGCGAGCTCACGCGCGGTCTGCGCGCCGAGGCCCGATGCACCGCCGGTGACGATGGCGGCTTGTCCTTGAATGTTCATGTGGTCGGCCTCAAACGTTTCAACGCCGCGGCACGATGACGCTGTCGTCACCGCCCGCGTACAAATGCTCGACCAGCGCGTCGCGGTGCGTCAGCACCGCACGCTGGTTGATCGAGCCCTTGTCGGTGATCTCGCCGCGGTCGATGCTCGGCGGGTCGACGAGCACGATGCTTCGTGCCACGCGCGTGGCGCTGCCGGTGCCGCTGCTGTAGAGCTCGTCGGCGAGCTTCTGGAAAAACGCACGCACCGGGGGCGCGGCCAGCACGTCGAGCGTCGGCGTGTTCGGTGCAGCACCCGCGAGTTCACGGCAGGCGTCGAGGCGCGGAAAGATCAAGAGGCCGATCTCGTTGCGGTTGATGCCCGCGACCACCACGTCCTGCACACACGGGCTGCCGGCGGCGATGACCTTCGCGCGCAGCGGGCCCACCGACACGAAGGTGCCGGTCGCGAGCTTGAAGTCTTCGGCGATGCGGCCGTCGAACGCGAAGCCGAGCTGCGGGTTGGACGGGTCGATGTACTTGAGCGCGTCGCCGCTGCCGTAGTAACCCTCGGCATCGAAGGATTCCTGCGTCTGTTCGGGCGCGCGCCAGTAGCCGGGTGTGACGTTCGGTCCGCGGTAACGCACTTCGAGCTTGCCGTCGACCGGCGTGAGCTTGAGTTCCATGCCGGGCGCCGGCAGGCCGATGTAGCCCGACTTCACGACCGGCCCGTTGGCGCAGATCGCGAACGGCGCGGTCTCGGTCATGCCCAGGCCGGTGAGCATGCGGATGCGCTCGCCGCAAGCCAGCTCGGCCATGCGGTCGAGCTTGTCCCACACCGGCTGCGCCAGGCCGGCGCCGGCGAAGAACAGCATCTTCACGCGGCTGAAGAAGCGGTCGCGCAAGGCCACGTCGGTCTCGAGCGCGTTGGCGATTTCCTCGAAGCCCTTGGGCACGTTGAAGTACACCGTGGGCGCGATCTCGCGCAGGTTGCGCAGCGTCTCCCCGATGTGGGTGGGCGTGGGCTTGCCTTCGTCGATGTAGAGCGTGCCGCCGTTGTAGACCGTGAGGCCGACGTTGTGGTTGCCGCCGAAGGTGTGGTTCCAGACCAGCCAGTCGATCAATACCGGCCGCTCCAGGCCCAGCGACGGGAAACACTGCAGGATCATCTGCTGGTTGCTGCACAGCATGCGCTGCGTGTTGATCACGCCCTTGGGCAGCTTGGTCGAACCCGAGGTGAACAGGAACTTGGCGATCGTGTCGGGGCCGACCTTCGCGTGCGCTTCATCGACCTGCGCGGTCGGCACGGCGGCGAGCAGCTCGTCGAAGCTCAGCGTCTTGCGGCCTTCGATGCTGCCGCTGGTGAGCACCACGGTCGTGGCGGCCGGCACGGTCGCGGTGATCGCGCGGCCGAAAGCCGACGCGCTCGATGCGAACACCAGCCCGGGCGTCAGCACGCCGAGGATGTGCTTGAGCTTGCCGTAGTCCTGCGACATGGTCGAGTACGCGGCCGAGATCGGCGCGAACGGCACGCCGGCGAGCATGCAGCCGAGGCCGAGCAGCAGTTGTTCGAGGTCGTTGTCGGAGAGGATCGCCACCGGCCGGTCGACCGAGAGCTTCATGTCGATCAGCGCCTGCGCGATGCAGCGCGCACTCTGCAGCGCCTGCGCGTAACTGATGCGGCGCCAGTCGCCCCCCTGGTGGCGCTTGGCGGCGAGCGTGTGATCCGGTGCGACGTCGGCCCAGTGAATCAGGCGGTCGGTCAGGCGCTTCGGGTAGGGCTGCAGCGCTTCGGTCGACGTGACGAGCGTGCAACCGTCGGCTGCGGTCGTGAAGTTAGCCGACAGCGAGCCGCCGAGCGGCAGCTCGCGGTACTTGGGCGCGCCCACTGCGCTCATGACTTCGCCACCTTGCCCGCCTTGCCTTCGAGGAAAGCGCGCATGCGGTCCTTGGCGGCGCCGTCACCGCTGGCGATCGCGGCCATCAGCGATTCGGTGAACAGGCCGTCACTCTGGCTCATGTCGGCGATGCGCGGCAAGGCGTGCATCACGGCGAAGTTCGAGAGCGGCGCGTTGGCGGCGATCCTTTCGGCCAGCGCCAGGGCCTTTTCCAGCCCCTTGCCGTCTTCGACCAGGTACTGCGACAGGCCGATGCTCAGGCCCTCGGCCGCGTCGTAGACACGGCCTGTCAACATCATGTCGGCCATGCGCGCCACGCCGATCAGACGCGGCACGCGCGCCGAACCACCACCGCCGACGAACAGACCGCGCTGGCCTTCGGGCAGGCCATAAAAGGCGCTCGCTTCAGCGACCCGCACGTGCGCCGAACTCGCCAGCTCGAGCCCGCCACCGACGACCGCGCCGTGCAGCACCGCGATCACCGGTACCCGGCCGAACTGGATCAGCTCGAACGCGGCGTGCCACGAGCGTGAATGCAACACGCCTTCGGCGACCGTGCGTTCGCTCAGCTCCGACAGATCGAGCCCGGCACAGAAATGGTCACCCTCACCACTGATCACCACGGCGCGGGTGGCCTCGGGCAGGTTGACGAAGGCGGTTTGCAATTGCGCGATCAAGGTGTCGTTGAGCGCATTGCGCTTGCTCGCCCGAAACAGGCGCACGTGCGTGACGGTGGCGCTGTGCTCGATGCGCAGCAGGTCGAGTTGCGCGAGCAAGCCGGTCGCGGCGGCAAAGTGCTGGGACATGGGCTTCCGATCAAAGTTGATTAATTGTATTAACCAGTTTGGAACGGCGCATCTTGGTACTAACCCTGACTTTCGAGGCCCATCGGCATCGTCCACTCTGGATGCTTGCGGGAATTCTGGCCACCACGACTACGGGTAAGCCATGAGGGCAAATGTCAATGTAGTTATTAAAGTTAATCAATCGGAACGGAGCCCCTCACCTCGGCGCGCGCCGGAAGACCGCTGCGCCGGCCAACCTTGCAAAGGAACCCAGAGCATGAATCACCACTTTCGTATGGGTGTTTGTGCGGTCAGCTTGCTGACCCTGATCTCCGCCTGTGGCGGTGACGACGACCCCGCCCCCTTGCCGCAACTGGGCGCCGCGAGCGGTGCGGCCATCGCCTATTGCACCGAGCTGGCCACGCGCGTCACTTTTGCGAACACCAGCATCACCGCCGCCACACCGGTCGCGGCCGGCACGCTCACGGTGGCTGGCACGCCGGTGGGCGCGCACTGCCTGGTCACCGGCAAGATGAACCAGCGCACCAGCGCGGTCGACGGCAACAGCTATGCCATCGGCTTCGAGATGCGCCTGCCGAACGCCTGGAACGGCCGCTTTTTCTACCAGGCCAACGGCGGCATCGACGGCAGCGTCGTCACCGCACTTGGCGGAGTGAACGGTGGCAGCGGCGTGACGAACGCGCTCAACATGGGCTTCGCCGTGATCAGCTCCGACGCCGGCCACGTCGGCTCGCAAGGCCCGAACTTCGGCATCGACCCGCAGGCGCGGCTCGACTACGGCTACCAGGCCGCCGCCACGCTCACGCCGATGGCCAAGAGCGTGATCAACAACGCCTACGGCAAGGGCCCCGACCGCTCCTACTTCGGCGGCTGCTCGAACGGCGGGCGCCACACCTTCATCGCTGCCGCGCGCATGCCCGAGCAGTACGACGGCTACCTCGCCGGCGCACCGGGTTACCGCCTGCCGCTGGCGGCCATCGCCAACATCTTCGGCGCGAAGCAGTACGCGTCGGTCGCCACCGACCCGGCTGACATCTCCACCGGCTTCACCGCGGCCGAACGCAGCACGGTCGCGAACGCCGTGCTCGCGAAGTGCGACGCGCTCGACGGCGCCACCGATGGCCTCGTGCAAGACACGAGCGCCTGCCAGGCCGCCTTCAACCTCGCGCGCGACGTGCCCACCTGCACCGCAGGGCGCGACGGCACCTGCCTGTCGGCCGAGCAGAAGACCGCCATCGCGCCGATCTTCTCGGGCGCGACCGACGGCACCGGCAAGTCGTTCTATTCGAGCTTCCCGTACGACAGCGGCCTGGCCGGCGGCAGCGTGGCGTTCTGGGAATTCACCGCGCCACTGGTGCTCGACTCGGGCGGCGTCGCGCTGATCTGGGGCGTGCCGCCGGTGGACCCGGTGACCTTCAACGGCCCGGCCTTCGCGCTCGGCGTCAGCATCGACGACATGCTGGCGAGGGTCGCGGCAACGAACGCGACCTACACCGAATCGGCCCTGTCATTCATGCTGCCGCCTGACCCGACGAACCTGGCCAAGCTGAAGAATCGTGGCGCGAAGGTGATGGTCTACCACGGCGTCAGCGACACGATCTTCTCCAGCGACGACACGACGAGTTGGTACGAAGGGGTTGCCAAGAACAACGCCGGCGACGCCACCAACTTCGCCCGCTTTTTCCGCGTGCCGGGCATGAACCATTGCTCGGGCGGCCCGTCGACCGACCAATTCGACATGCTCACGCCGCTCGTCAACTGGGTTGAAAAAGGCCAGGCCCCCGACAGCGTGATCGCCAACGCTCGCGGTGCGGGCAACGCGGTCGCCGTCAACGCCGACCTGCCCTCCACCTGGTCGGCCACCCGCAGCCGCCCGCTCTGCCCGTACCCGAAAGTGGCAAAGTACAAGGGCAGCGGCGACATCGAACTGGCCGCGAGCTTCAGCTGCCAGTAGTTGCCAGCGCGCTTTTGCCGAGGACACCATGGACATCCAGAACCTGATCGCCATCGACACCCACACGCACCTGGAGGTGTCGTGCTGGAACCCGTTCGACAACTACGGGGAGGAGTACGACCGCGCCGCCGACAAGTACTTCCGCTCCAGCAAGCGGCCGACGATGGCCGAGTCGCTCGCCTACTACCGCGAAAAGAAGATCGGGTTCGTGATGTTCACGGTCGACGCCGAAACGCAGATGGGCCGGCGCCGCATTCCGAACGAAGAGATCGCCGAAGCGGCGATGGCCAACCCGGACATCATGATCGCCTTCGGCAGCATCGACCCGCACAAAGGCAAGATGGGCGCGCGCGAAGCCCGCAAGCTGATCGAGTCGCATGGCGTGAAGGGCTTCAAGTTCCACCCCACGGTGCAGGGCTTCGAGCCCTACGACAAGATGGCGTGGCCGCTCTACGAAGTGATCGCCGAATACAAGCTGCCGGCGATCTTCCACAGCGGCCACTCGGGCATCGGCAGCGGCATGCGCTGCGGTGGCGGCTTGCGCTTGCAGAACTCGAACCCGATGCTGCTCGAAGACGTGGCGATCGACTTCCCCGACATGCAGATCGTGGTCGCCCACCCGTCGTGGCCGTGGCAGGACGAAGCGCTGTCGCTGGCGATGCACAAGCCCAACGTGTGGATCGATCTTTCAGGCTGGAGCCCGAAGTACTTTCCGCCACAGCTCGTGCAGTACGCCAACACGCTGCTGAAAGACCGCATGCTGTTCGGCAGCGACTTCCCGCTGATCCAGCCCGACCGCTGGATGAAAGACTTCGCCGAGGCCGGCTTCAAGCCCGACGTGCACCCGCTGATCCTGAAGGACAACGCGGTGCGTTTGCTGGGGCTTTCGTAGTTCGCTGCCGCACCCAGCCCGATCGCTTGCAAGCGATCGATCGTTCGCCAGGCACATGACAGTGCGCAGGCACTGTCATGTGTCCGGGCTCACCCCACCGTGACCACCTGATTGCGTCCGCTGAGCTTGGCGGCGTACAGCCGCCGATCGGCGAGTGTCAACAAGGCCGCACCGTCGACCGCCTCGACGGCCGCGGCCACGCCGATGCTCACCGACACGCGCAGCCCTTCGGCCACCGTGCCCCAGGGCACGGCTTCGACCGACGCGCGCAGCCGGTGCGCCACGTCGGTGGCGGCGCCGTGCGCCACGCCGAACAGCGCGAGCACGAACTCCTCGCCACCGTAACGCACCGCCAGGTCGGCGCTGCGGCAGTTCTGCTGGATCAACGCGGCCACGCGCCGCAACACCTCGTCGCCCACCGCGTGGCCGAAGTGGTCGTTGACCTGCTTGAAATGGTCGAGGTCGAGCAGCAGCAAGGTGATGGGCTCGCCCTGCTCGACCCGCGGCAGGCTCTCGCTCATCCACAGGTCGAGCGCACGCCGGTTGCCCAGGCCGGTCAACGGGTCGAGCGTGGCCTGGCGTGCCCACGTGCTGGTGAGGCGGGCGAGCTCGATGCGCAGTTCACGCTGCGCCATCGTGCTGGCCGCCGCTTCGTCTGACTTGCGGTGGTCGATCGCGCGCACTTCCTTCAGCGCGTCGAGCGCGGCCTTGTGGTGGCCCGCCGCTTCTTCGGCGCGCGACAAACCTTCGGTCGCTTCCTGCAGATCGGGCAACGTGCCGCCCTCTTTCAGGATCTCGATCGAGCGCAGGTAACTTTCGCGCGCGTCCGCGTACCGCTGCTGGGCCTCGAAACAGCGCCCGATCTCGCAGAAGCACAGGCCTTCGTTGGGGCGCATGCCGAACGCGCGGTAACGCTCCAGCAGCGCCTGCAGCTCGACGATGGCCTCGTCGTGCCGGCCGCACTGGCGCAGCGTGATCGCGTGGTTGCCCAGAGCCATGACTTCGAGCGTGGACAAGCCCGCCGCGCCGGTTTGCACGACCAGCGCCTGCCAGTCGCCGAGCAGGGTGTGCAACTCGTCGCGGCGCTCGTCGGACGCTTCGGGCAAGGACATCGCGCGCCGGTTGCGCGCGTTGTTCAGCGACAGCCGTGCAACGTGCCGGTCGTAGGGCGCACCGCCGGGTTCCAGCAGCGCACAAACTTCGCTAAGGCACGACAGGGCATGCTGGTGTCGGCCGACGAGCGAGCAGCACACACCGACGTTGCGCAGCACGTCGGCCAGGCGCTTCGGGTCGTCGAGGTCTCGCGCCACTTCTTCGGCGCGTTCGAGCGTGGTGATCGCCGACGCGTGGTCGCCAGCCGAACGCAACGACGCGGCGATGCGCACCATCGCGTCGCACACGCCGGGCATCGACCGACAACTGCGGAAGGCGTCACCGGCCGACACCGCGGCGCGCAAGGCATCGAGGTTATCGCCGGCGTTCCAGCACGCGGTCGACAGCGCCAGCAGCACCCGGCCGCGTTCTTCACCCACGAAATTCGGCAGCTCGCGGCGCGCCGCTTCGATCGCCTTGCTCAGCGCGCCTTCTTCGACCCAGCGGAGCAGTTGAGCGGGGAAGTCGGGCGGCATGATCGGTGCGGTGGGCCTGGGGTGCGGGGCAATATATCAGCCGGCATCGGGCCACGCGGCCGCTCGCGACTCTCGAGCAAATGTGGCTCAGCCACCTTGCTTGAACCCCGCGGATGCAGGCTGGGCGCAGCCCGCTGGGTGCTCAGGGGGTCTCACGTTGTGGTGATGCTGCATTCGCTTGGGAATCAATGCAATATACTGCATTGCCGGCAGATGACGATCACGTACCGGAAGTGGTTCCCGATCCGCTTCGGGCCTAGATCGAAATCACGTCGCGCAACTGCTCGCGCAAGGCCGCGAGCGCGGCTTCGGGGCTCATCTCGCTGGTGTCGAACACCGCATCGGCTTTGGAATAGAACGCGGCGCGGCTTTCGAGAATGCGGCGCAGATCGGTCATCGCCTCGACATTGCCAGTGTGGCCGGCCATCGGGCGCGTGTCGCCCTGCGCGAGCACCCGACCCATGTGCTCTTCGGGTGTGGCGCGCACCCACACGGTGTAGCAGTGGGCCAGCAGCAGGTTGAAGGTGGCGGGGTCGGAGACGATGCCGCCAGGGGTGGCGATCACCGCGCGCGGAAAGCGCTGGATCGTGTCTTCCATCGCCCGCTTTTCATAACGCCGGTAGGCGGCCGGGCCGTAGAGCGAGTGGATCTCCGACAGCGTGCAGCCGGCCAGCGCCTCGATGACCCGGTTCAGCTCGACGAACGGCAGCCTCCAGCCCTCGGCCAGCGCACGCCCGAGCGTGCTCTTGCCGGCCCCGCGCAGCCCGATCAGCGCAATGCGCTGGCGCCGCGCTGCCTGGCTCGCCGGCGCACCGAACATCGAGGCCAGCGCGGCGCGCGCCTGCACCAGCTCGGCATCGTTGCGGCCACGCAGGATCTCGCGAATCATCAGCCACTCGGGCGAGCTCGCGGTTTCGTCACCGACCAGCTCGGCGAGCGAACAGTTCAGCGCGTGGGCCAGTTGCCGCAGGAACTGCACCGAGGCGTTGCCCACGCCCATTTCCACGTTCGCGAGATGCCGCTCCGAAACGTCGGCGGCCTTGGCCAGGCCCTTGCGGGTGAGCCCGCGCCGCGCGCGCAACGCGCGGGTGCGCTCGCCGAGCGCGCTGAGGAATGGGTCCTTGGCGCCGGTGTCGGCGGATTCGCTGGTGGACAGGTCCAAGTGGCAAGCCTTCGGGTTTGCGTGAGGGTCGCACCGGGGAATCGGCGCTATAGTGCAGGCAACATGCAACATATTACATCACATGTCGCAAGCGCAGAAGCCCGAGATTAACCCGCCGCCAGAGCGGTTCAATGCCGCCGCCCACCTGCTGGCACTGAACGCCGGCCTGGCGAACAAGCTCGCCTACGTCGACGACAACCAGCGCCTGACCTACGGCGAACTGGCCGAGCGCGTGCGCCGCTGTGCGGCCGGCTTGCTGGCACTCGGGCTGCGGCGCGAAGAGCGTGTGCTGATGGTGATGCACGACAGCGTCGACTTTCCCGTTGCGTTTCTCGGCGCGCTCTACGCCGGCATCGTGCCGGTACCGGTGAACACGCTGCTCACGGCCGACGACTACGCGTTCATGCTGCAGCACTGCGGCGCTCGCGCGCTGCTCGTCTCGCGCGCGCTGTGGCCGAGTTTGCAGAAGGCGGTGGCCGACACGCCGCTGCCGGTGATCGCCAGCGGCGAAGCCACGGCCCCCGAAGGCACCCGCGCGTTCGCGAGCCTGCTCGATGCGGCGCCGCTGCCTGCGCCGGCCGACACCGCGGCCGACGACTTCGGTTTCTGGCTCTATTCCTCGGGCTCGACCGGCCGACCGAAGGGCACGGTGCACACGCACGCCAACCTGTACTGGACGGCCGCGCTCTACGGCACGCCGGTGCTCGGCCTGCGCGAGAACGACGTCGGCTTCTCGGCCGCCAAGCTGTTCTTCGCCTACGGCCTGGGCAACGCGCTGACCTTCCCATTGAGCGTGGGCGCCACCACCGTGCTGATGGCCGAACGGCCGACGCCGGCCGCCGTGTTCAAGCGCTGGACCGAGCAGGGCGTGACGGTCTTCTTCGGCGCGCCGACCGGTTACGCGGGCATGCTCGCGTCGCCCGACCTGCCGGCGCGCGCGCGGGTGAAATTGCGCCTGTGTTCTTCGGCCGGCGAAGCGCTGCCGAGCGAGATCGGCGAGCGTTTCAGCGCGCACTTCGGCTGCGAGATCGTCGATGGCCTGGGCTCGACCGAGATGCTGCACATCTTCTTGTCGAACCGCCCCGGCGACGTGCAGTACGGCAGCAGCGGCAAGGTCGTGCCAGGTTACCGGCTCAAGCTCGTCAACGAAGAAGGCGCAGAAGCGGCGACTGGCGAGATCGGCGACCTGTACGTCAGCGGGCCGAGCTCGGCTTTGATGTACTGGGCCCAGCGCGACAAGAGCCGCGCCACGTTTCAAGGCGAGTGGACCAAGACCGGCGACAAGTATTCGACCGACGCGCGCGGCTGCTACGTCTACGCCGGCCGCAGCGACGACATGCTGAAGGTCAGCGGGGTTTACGTGTCGCCGTTCGAGGTCGAGGCCACGCTGATGCAGCACCCGGCCGTGCTCGAATGCGCCGTGATCGGCGTGGTCGATGCGGACGGCCTGACCAAGACCAAGGCCTGCGTCGTGCGCAAGGCCGGCCAGCAGGTGAGCGAAGGAGACCTGAAGGCGTTCGTGAAAGAACGCCTCGCGGCCTACAAGTACCCGCGCTTCATCGAGTTCATCGACGAACTGCCCAAAACGGCCACCGGCAAGATCCAGCGTTTTCGGCTGCGTGACGCCGAACGTGCGCGCGCCAGCGGGCCTGCGGGCTCGTGAGCGCCGCGCCGAACCCGCTCGCGCGGTTGCAATGGCGCGGGCAGCCGCTGGTGCTGGAGTACCAGTGGGTGGGTGACGCGGCCTCGGCGGCGCCGGTCGTCGTGTTCCTGCACGAAGGCCTGGGCTCGGTCTCGATGTGGCGTGATTTCCCGGCACGCTTCTGCACCGAGCACGGCTTCAAGGGCCTGGTGTTTTCGCGCTACGGCTATGGGCAGTCGACCCCGAAACCCGTAGGCGAAGCCTGGGCGCCCGACTTCATGCACCAGCAGGCGTTCGAGGTGCTGCCGATGCTGTTCGCGCACCTGCGCATCGAGCGCCCCTGGTTGTTCGGCCACAGCGACGGCGGCTCGATCGCGCTCTTGTACGCATCGAAGTTCGAGCCTGCGGGCATCGTCGTGGTCGCGCCGCACATTCTGGTTGAGGACCTGTCGATCACGAGCATCGAACAAGCCCGCGAGGCCTACGCCGCAACCGACCTGCGCACGCGCCTGGCACGCCACCACGGTGACCCCGACTCGGCCTTCCGCGGCTGGAACGACGTGTGGCTGAGCCCGGCGTTTCGCGCTTGGAACATCGAACCCGAACTCGACGGCATCACCTGCCCGGTGCTCGCCGTGCAGGGCGAAGACGACGAGTACGGCACACTCGAACAGATTCGCGGCATCGCGCGACGTGTGCCGCAGACCGAGTTGCTCGTGATTCCCCACTGCGCGCACTCGCCACACCGCGATCAGCCGGAAACCCTGAGCCGCGCCGCCGGCCGCTTCATTCATCATTCCAACCTTTCCTGAGCAGGAGCCTCGCATGTCGTTCAAGACCACCTTCGTTACCACCGCCGTGTTCGCCTTGTGCGCCGGCGCGGCCCACGCGCAGAACAACGCCCCGATCAAGGTCGGCCTGATGCTGCCGGCCACCGGCACCTTCGCCGCTTTAGGCACCATGATCGAAAACGGCTTCAAGCTCTACGTGCAGGAGCAGGGCGGCAAGCTCGCCGGCCGCGAGATCCAGTACTTCAAGGTCGACGACGAGTCCGACCCGTCCAAGGCCACCGACAACGTCAACAAGCTGATCAAGCGCGACAACGTCGACGTGCTGGTCGGCACCGTGCACTCCGGCGTGGCGCTGGCGATGGCCAAGGCCGCGAAAGACAACAACACCCTGCTGATCGTGCCGAACGCTGGTGCCGACGCCATCACCGGCGCGATGTGCGGCCCGAACATCGTGCGCAGCTCGTTCTCGAACTGGCAGCCGGGGTATTCAACCGGCGTGGTCGCAGCGCAAAAGGGCTACAAGCGCGCAATGACCATCACCTGGAACTACGCCGCCGGCAACGAGACCGTGAAGGGATTCACCGAGGCCTTCGAGAAGGGCGGCGGCAAGGTCATGAAAGACCTGAACCTGCCGTTCCCGAACGTCGAGTTCCAGGCACTGCTGACCGAGATCGCGGCGCAGAAGCCCGATGTCGTGTTCGCGTTCTTCGCCGGAGGTGGTGCCGTCAAGTTCGTCAAGGACTACGCGGCCGCGGGCCTGAACAAGACCGTGCCGCTGTTCGGCTCGGGCTTCCTGACCGACGGCACGCTCGAAGCGCAAGGCCCCGCCGCGCAAGGCCTGTTCACCACGCTGCACTACGCCGACAACCTCGACACACCGCGCAACAACGCATTCCGCAAGAGCTTCGCGCTGACCTACAAGGCCAATGCCGATGTCTACGCGGTGCAAGGCTACGACGCGGCGCAGATCTTCGCCGCCGGCCTGAAGGCGGTGAACGGCGACCTCGCCAAGCGCGACGCGCTCACCGCAGCGATGCGCAAGGTCACCGTCGACAGCCCGCGCGGCAAGTTCACGATCTCACCCGCCGGCAACCCGGTGCAGGACATGTACTTGCGCGAAGCCAAGGGCGTGAACAACGAGTACCGTTCGGTCGCGGTGAAGGGCCTGGCCGACCCGGCGCGCGGCTGCAAGCTCTGATCTGCGCGGCCCGCACGAACCCTAGCGGCGTGGTGCGTCACGGGCCATGACCAGCAACGACGATCTGGCCGCCCTGCTCGCGCGCGTCGCCTTGCGCGACCGCGCGGCCTTCGAGCAGGTCTACCGCGCCACCTGTGCGCACCTGCTCGGCATTGCGTTCCGGGTGCTGAAACAACGCGAGCGGGCCGAAGAGGTGCTGCAGGAATCCTTCATGAACGTGTGGCACGGCGCAGCTGGCTATCGGCCGGCGGTCGCGACCCCGATGACCTGGCTGATCAACATCGTGCGCAACAAGGCGATCGACGCGTTGCGCTCGGGCAAGACCGAACAGGGCTCGACCTTCGTGCTCGACGAAGAAGCGCTGCAAGTGGCCGCCGATGAACAGCAGCAACCCCCGCAGTTGCTCGACGACAGCCTGACGCGGCTGAAGATCGACAGCTGCATGGCCGGCCTGGGTGCGCAACAGCGCCAGGCGCTGGCGCTCGCCTACTACAGCGGCATGGTGCACACAGAAATCGCCGATGCCTTGAACGCACCGCTGGGCACGGCCAAGGCCTGGGTGCGGCGCGGGCTCGACAAGCTCAAGGGCTGCCTGGAAGCGGCCGGGGTGCAGTCGGCATGAACTACCTGCAACCCGAGCGGCTCGACCGGCTGGCGCGCGAATACGCACTCGGCACGCTGGTCGGGCCGGCGCGCAAGCGCTTCGAGCGGGTGTTGCAACAGTCGCCGGCGGCAACGCTCGCGGTCGGCGTGTGGCAGGAGCGGCTCGCGGCGCTGGCGCACGGCGTGGCGCCACTGCAGCCGCGCGCCGCGGTGTGGGCCGCAGTGGAGCAACGCCTGTTCGCGGCAGCGCCTTCGGCGCCCGCTCAGAGCGCGGGTCAGATGGGCTGGCTCGCAAGGATGTTCTCGGCACGCAGCCTCGGCGGCGCGCTCGCCGGCGTGTTGTTGTGCGCGCTGGTGCTTCGAATCCAGCCCGGGCTGATCGGCCTGGAGCCGCAGACCGAAACCTTGCCGCAGAGTTACGTCGGCCTGCTGACCGACACGAGCGGCAAGGCCAGCGTGCTCGCGAGTTCGCGCCGCCAGGGCCGCGTGCTCACGATCAAGCTGTTGCAACCGATCGTGGTGCCGGCCGGCAGGGTGGCGCAGCTGTGGGCCTTGCCCAAAGACGGCAGCGCCGCGTTCCCGGTCGGTGTGCTGCCGGCCAGCGGCTCGGGCACGATCGTGCTTTCCGACACGTCTGAGAAGCTGTTCTTCAACGTCGCCCGGCTTGCGGTGAGCCTGGAGCCCGCGGCTGCGCAGCCGGGCGCCACGCCGTCGGCCGAGTTCGTGCTGAGCGGGCACTGCGTGAAGCTCTGGTGAAAAGCGCCGAACACATGAACAACCAAGAATATTCTTCGCCGGCCTGCGTCCGTTTCGCAGGGTCGGTCCGTAGGTGGGTTCAAGACATCGGTCCCGGTGTCTGTTCAAACCTTCTGAGGAGCTCACCATGAACCACCCCACCGTCACCCGCCTGATGTTCGCCACCGTGCTGGCCCTCGCCGCGAGCCACGCTTTCGCCGCCGACACCACGCCGAGCAAGCCCGAGGCTGCCAGCCCGCTCGCCGCCGCCCGTGCGCAGATCGCCGACAAGAAGTGGGCAGCGGCCATCGAAGAACTGAAGAAGGTCGACGACAAAGGCAGCGCCGACTGGAACAACCTGATGGGCTACAGCCTGCGCAAGGCCAAGACGCCCGACTACGCCGCCGCCGAGCGTTACTACGACGAAGCGCTGCGCATCGACCCCAAACACCGCGGCGCGCTCGAATACTCGGGCGAGCTCTACCTGATGATGAGCGACCTGCCCAAAGCCGAACAGCGCCTGGCCACGCTCGACAAGGTCTGCAACTTCGGCTGTGCCGAGTACACCGACCTGAAGAAGGCGGTGCAGAGCTACAAGGCCAACGGCAACAAGGTCGTCGCCGCGCAGTAGCACCTAGAATCCGGCGGCGCCTCGGCCGCCCCGCACTGACTGATTGATTCCCTTGGACCTTCCGACCTTCCTAGTTCAGTGCCTGAACGCCGTTCAATACGGCCTGCTGCTGTTTCTGGTGGCCAGCGGCCTGACGCTGATCTTCGGCATCATGGGCGTGATCAACCTCGCGCACGGCAGCTTCTACATGATCGGCGCCTACATGGCGTTCGTGCTCGCGCCGTACTTCGGCGACTGGTTCGTGACCAGGCTGATCGTCGGCGTGCTGCTCGCCGCATTGTTCGGCTTCGTGCTCGAGTGGGTGTTCTTCAGCTTCCTGTACCAGCGCGAGCACCTGCAACAGGTGCTGATGACCTACGCGCTGATTCTCGTCTTCGAAGAAGCGCGCAGCCTGCTCGTGGGCAACGACGTGCACGGCGTGCAGCCGCCGCCCTGGCTCACCGGCGGCTTTCAGCTCGGCGAGCTGATGTCGTACCCGTGGTACCGCGTGTTCGCGTCAGTGGCCTGCATCGTGGTCGCGCTCGCGCTCTACTTCGTCGTCAACCGCACGCGGCTGGGCATGATGATCCGGGCCGGCGCGAGCAACCGCGACATGGCGCGCGGCCTGGGGCTCGACATCAAGCTGCTGTACCGCGTGGTGTTCGCCGGCGGTGTGGCGCTGGCCGCGCTCGCCGGCATGATCGCCGCGCCCCTGTCTTCGGTGTACCCGGGCATGGGCGGCAGCGTGTTGATCATCTGTTTCGTGGTGGTGGTGATCGGTGGCATCGGCTCGATCACGGGTGCGCTGATCGCTTCGCTGCTGGTCGGCTTCGTCGACACCTTCGGCAAGGTCTTCTTCGCCGAGTACAGCGGCATCGGCGTGTACCTGCTGATGGCGATCATTCTGGTCTGGCGGCCCGAAGGTCTGATGAAGCGGGCCTATTGATCATGAACCCCCAAGCTCACTTCGTTCACTGCCCCCCGAGGGGGCGCTCAGTGACCTTCGGGCGGCCGGGCGGTCACTGATGGCCCGCACCTGGATCGTTCCCGTCGTCGCCGCCCTCGTGCTGCTGATGCTGCCGCTCGGCCTGTCGCCCTACCTGCAGGAGACGGTCGTGAAGATCGCCGTCTATGCCATCTTCGCGCTCAGCCTCGAACTGCTGGTCGGCGTGACCGGCCTGGTCAGCCTGGGCCATGCCGCCTTCCTCGGCATCGGCGCTTACGTGACCGTGCTGGCATCGGGCGATGCCGGCGGGCCGATCGCGAAGATCGCGCCACTCGCCGTGCTGGCCGCGGCCGCCTACGCCCTGTTCGTCGGCGCGCTGAGCCTGCGCACCAAGGGGGTGTACTTCATCATGGTCACGCTCGCGTTCGCGCAGATGGCTTACTTCGTGTTCCACGACACCAGAATAGCCGGCGGCAGCGACGGCCTGTTCCTCTACGCGAAGCCGACGCTCGGCGCCCTGAACCTCGACGACAAACAGCACCTCTACTACGCCGTGATCGGCACGCTGATCGCCACCTACGCGCTGCTGGCGCTGCTGATGCGCTCGCGCTTCGGCCACGCGCTGGCCGGCATCCGCGTCAACGAGCAGCGCATGCGCGCAGCCGGGTTCAACACCTATGGCTACAAGCTCGCCGCCTTCGTGTTCTCGGGCGCGCTCGCCGGGCTCGCGGGCTTCCTGCTCGCGGTGAAAGACGGCGCGGTGAACCCCGAACTGCTGAGCTGGCACGAATCGGGCGCGGTGTTGCTGATGTTGATCCTCGGTGGCATCGGCAGCCTGCGCGGTGCGGTGATCGGTGCGATCGCGTTCACCTTGTTGAAAGAGTTGTTCCAGCTCGAATCGCTGCTCGGGCCGCTGGCAAGCCATTGGCAGATGACGCTGGGTTTCACGATCATCGCGTTCGTCGCGCTGCTGCCCAAGGGCTTGATCGGGCTGCGCGCCCGGCTCGCGGGGGTGAAGCATGGCTGAGCCGAATGCTTTGTTGCGCGCCAGCGGCTTGACGCGCCGCTTCGGCGGCTTGACCGCGGTGAACGAGGTCTCGCTCGACCTGCACGTCGGTGAAGTGCATGCGGTGATCGGCACCAACGGCGCCGGCAAGTCCACGCTGATCAACATGCTCTCGGGCGAGATGCCGGCCAGCAGTGGTCGCATTGAGCTCGACGGGCACGACATCGGCACCTGGTCGCAGCCGAAACGCGCACGCGCCGGCGTGGGTCGCAGTTACCAGCGCACCACCATCTTCCCGAGCTTCAGCGTGCTGGAAAACTGCCGCCTGAGCGCGCAGGCCGCGTTGCCGCGCGCCTGGGCCGTGTGGGAATCGGCGCAGCGCTGCGCGCAGAGTCTCGCGTTCGCACGGGCCGCGCTCGACTCGGCCGGGTTGACCGACGATGCCGCGCGCCCCGCCGGGCTGTTAAGCCACGGCGGTCAGCGCCAGCTCGAGATCGCGATGTGCCTGGCTTTGAGGCCGCGGGTGTTGCTGCTCGACGAGCCGCTGGCCGGCATGGGCGCCGAAGAAACCGGCCGCATGCTCGCGCTGCTGGCCGAGCTCAAGCGCAGCCACGCGGTGCTGCTGGTCGAGCACGACATGGACGCGGTGTTCCGCATCGCCGACCGCATCACGGTGATGGTCAACGGCACCGTGATTGCGAGCGACCTGCCCGAGCGCATTCGCACGAACCACGACGTGCAGGTCGCCTACCTGGGTGAAGGGCATTGACCATGCTGCAGATCGACCGCCTCAACACCTACTACGGCGACAGCCACATCCTGCGCGGCGTGAGCCTGGCGCTGCCTGCCGGCACGGCGCTCGGCCTGCTCGGACGCAACGGCATGGGCAAGACCACGCTGATCCGGTCGCTGATGGGTTATGTGCGCGCCGCCGAAGGCAGCGTGACGTGGCACGGCACCCACGTGACCAACACCGCCCCCGAGCGCATGGCGCGGTTGGGCATCGGCTACGTACCCGAAGGCCGCGGCATCTTCCCGAACCTGTCGGTGCGCGAGAACCTCGTGATGACGGCACGCGCCGGCGTCGACGGCAAGAAGGACTGGACGTACGAGCGTGTGCTCGCCACTTTCCCGCGCCTGACCGAGCGCCTGAACCACGGCGGCCAGCAGCTCTCGGGCGGCGAGCAGCAGATGTTGTCGATCGGCCGCGCCCTGATGACGAGCCCGCAGTTGCTGATCCTCGACGAGGCGACCGAAGGGCTCGCCCCCTTGATCGTGGCAGAGATCTGGCGCGTGATCAGCGAGATCCGCGCCACCGGCATCAGCACCTTGATCGTCGACCGCAACTACCGCGCCGTGCTCGCCCACACCGACCGCGCGGTGGTGCTGGAGAAAGGCCTGATCGTGATGGCCGGCGAATCGGCCGCGCTCGCCGCCGACACCGAAGGGCTGGCGCGCTGCCTGGGTGTTTGACGGCCCGGCCATGCGGGCTTCGCGGCGCTTGTAGACTGGCGCCCACTCGCAACGGAGCCGCTCATGATTCTCGAACTCGCCGACATCCGCATCCCGCCCGGCAAACAGGCCGAATTCGACGCCGCGATCCAGCGCGGGGTCGAGACCGTGATCTCGCAGGCCAAGGGGTTCCGCGGCTACAAGGTCAACAAGGGCGTCGAGTCGCCCGAGCGCTACATCCTGATGATCTATTGGGAAACGCTCGAGAACCACACCGTCGACTTCCGCGGCGGCCCGCTGTTCGCGCAGTGGCGCGCCATCGTCGGGCCGTATTTCGCGGTGCCGCCCACGGTCGAGCACTTCACGCTCGTCGTCAAGTCGGCTTGAGCGGGCTCGCCATGATCCGGCAGCTTTCACGCTCGCTCCTGGCGATCGCCTTGTGCGCCGGTTTCGGTGCAACGTTTGCCGCCCCGACACCCCCGAAGATCGTGCCGGTGGTGTTCGCCGAGCGCGTCTTGCCCAACGGCCTGCAGGTGCTCTCGGTGCGCAGCCAGACCAGCCCGACGGTCAGCGTGCACGTCTGGTACCACGTCGGCGCGAAAGACGACCCGGCCGGCCGCTCCGGCTTCGCGCACCTTTTCGAACACCTGATGTTCAAGAGCACGCGCTACCTGAAAAGCGAGCAGTTCGATCGCCTGACCGAAGACGTGGGCGGCTCGAACAACGCGTTCACGAGCTCCGACGTGACGGCATACCACGAGGTCGTGCCGTCGAACCACCTCGAGACACTGATCTGGGCCGAAGCCGAGCGGCTGTCGAACCTGAACGTGGACGAGGCGAATTTCAAGTCGGAGCGCGCGGTCGTCGAAGAAGAGTACCGACAGCGCGTGCTCGCCACGCCCTACGGGCGCTTCTACAACGCGCTGGCGCCGGCCGCCTACCTCGTGCACCCGTACAAGCGCCCCGGCATCGGCAACATCGACGATCTGGAAGCCGCCACGCTCAGCGACGTCGAAGCCTTCCACCGCACCTACTACCGGCCCGACAACGCCACGCTCGTGGTCGCCGGTGATTTCGACCAGAAGCAGCTCGACGCCTGGGTCGACAAATACTTCGGCCCGATCGCGCGCCCGGCCGCGCCCTTGCCCGTGCTGAAAGCCAGCGAGCCCGCCTGGCCGAGCGACCGCAGCGTCAGCGTGACCGGCCCGGCTGTGCCGCTGCCCGCCGTGGCGCTTCAGTGGCTGGCACCTCCGGTGACGCACCCCGACAACGCCGCACTGCAGATCGCCGCGGCGCTGCTCAGCGGTGGCGAGTCGTCGCGCTTGAACCAGTCGCTGGTGTACCGCAAACAGCTCGCCAGCCAGGCCGGGTTCGAGGCCGACCTGCGCACCGGCCCGGGCACGCTCGCGGCCACGGCCGTGGCGGCCGGAGGCAAGAAGCTCGCCGACGTGAAAGCGGCGCTGCTCGCCGAAGTGCTGGCGCTGGCGCAAAAGCCGGTGGGCGCGGCCGAACTGGCCAAGGTGAAGACGCAGTTGCTGACGCGCACTTTGCTGGCGCGTCAAACACCCGACGGACTGGCCCAGGCGCTCGCCGATGCCGCGGTGCTCGAAGGCAACGCGGCGCAAGTCAATGCCGGCTTGCAAGCCCTGCTGAACGTGACGGCCGCCGACGTGCAGCGCGTGATGCGCCAGTACGTGACGAGCGCGCACAAGGTCACGGTCGAATACACCCAGGAAGGAACGGCGAAATGAAGCAGCGTCTGATGTTGAAGCCGCTTCGCCGCGCCACCGCCCTGATCGGCGCCGGCGCGCTGCTCACGCTCACGCTCGCCGTCGAGGCGCAGCCCTTTGAGACCCCACCCCCGCCCGCCGCGCCGCGCGAACTGCGCATCAGCGCACCGATCGAGCAGTCTTTGCCGAACGGCCTGCGTGTGGTGCTGGCCGAGCGCCGTGGTGTGCAGCTCGTCAGCGCGCAGCTGCTCGTGCTGTCGGGCAGCGAGGCCGACCCGCCGCAGCGCGCCGGGCTGGCGTCGCTCACGGCCGGGCTGCTGACCAAGGGCACACGCCTCTACAGCGCTTCGGCCCTGGCGCAGGCCGCAGAAACACTGGGGGGCTCGCTCGACAGCGCCGCAGGCTGGAACCAGTCGACGGTGGCCATCACCGTGGCCGTGCCGCAGCTCGACGCCGCGCTCGGGCTGGTTGGCGAAGCCGTTATGCGCCCGAGCTTCACGCAGGCCGAGATCGACCGCCTGCGCATCCAGACGCTGGACGAGATGAAGGTCGCCTACGCACAGCCGGGCACGCTGGGCTCGCTCGCGGCCCAGCACATGCTGTTCGGCACCGGGCCGTATGGCCACCCGGCAAGCGGCACGCCGGTGTCCCTGCCCCGCATCACACGCGCCGACCTGCAAGAACTGCACGCGCAGCGGTTCCGGCCCGACAACGCGGTGCTGGTGCTGGCCGGTGACCTGGACGCGGCCACCGCGCTCAAGCTGGCGACCAAACACTTCGGGGCCTGGCAAAGGCCGGCGGCAGCCCTTCCGACGCCGAGCCTGGCGAGCACCGGCCTGCCGCTCGACCTGGCCGTGATCGACATGCCCAAGTCGGGCCAGGCCGCGGTCACCGTGGTCTTGCCGATCCCCGACAACGAAGCCGATCGCGCCGCCCGCGACGTGATGAACTCGGTGCTGGGCGGGGGTTATTCCTCGCGCCTGAACCAGGAAATCCGCATCAAGCGCGGCCTGAGCTACGGTGCCGGCAGCCGCCTCGACGCGCGCCGCGAGGGTGGCGTGCTGCGGGTTTCGGTGCAGACCAAGAACGAATCCGCCGCCGAGGTGCTGGCCCTGGTGCAGGGCGAACTCGACGGGTTGATGAAGGCACCGGTCGGCAACGACGAACTGGCCGCGCGCAAGGCCACGCTGATCGGCAACTTCAGCCGCAGCGTCGAGACCACCGCCGGGTTGAACGAAGCCGTGGGCGCATTGATCGTCGCGGGCCGCTCGCCGGCCGAGCTGCAGCGGCGCATCGAAACGCTGGTCGCGGTGAGCCCCGCCGAGATCCAGGCCTACGCCGCCGCCACGCTCGTGCCGGCGCGCCGACGTGTGGTGGTGGCAGGCGTGGGTGCGCAGTTCATGGACGCGCTCAAGGCCCGCGGCGGAAGCGAAAGTGGCAGCGTCACCGTCATCCCGCAGGACGCGCTCGACCTGGAACGGGGCGACGCGCTGACGCGGCGCTGAGCGGGCCGGCCTAGGCCGACGGGTTCTACTCCGATCCAGGGCCAAAACACAATCCCTTGCCTGATCCCGGCCCTGCCGTGTACGGGGGCTCGCGAATGCTGGGACAATACACGCCTTCGGTTGGGGCCGCCCTCCCGGCAGCCCGATCGCTCGCATACCTTTTCAGGGACCGCCATGGCCACCCGTCGCCCTTCTCCCGCTTCCTCCACCCCCGACACGTCGCAGAAACTGCGCCAGACCCAAGCCGAGTACGTGGCTGCACGCCCGGCCGGCGAGCCTGGTGTGAAGCCGATGATGTCGAGTTCGAAGATGTACGTCTGCCGCCGCTGCCAGGCCAATTTCAAAACGGGCGACGGCAAGCCCGACGCGCGCCTGCCCGGCCTGGGCAAGTGCAACAAGTGCCTCGCTGCCGCCACTGCAGCGCTCGCCGCCTGATCTGACACGCCGCGTCGCCGCCCGCCTGGCGGCGACGAACCTCAGTGGCCCGCCCGCCCGCCGGGGCTGAGCCGCGCGAGCACGTGCCCGCTCATGCCGAGCGCCAGTTCGTGTTCGCCGATGAAGACCCTGCCGACCCGTTCCTGCTCGAGCAGCGTGGCTTCCTCGACGTTGTGGCTGCGCACGACCAGCTCGATCGATGGGTTCAAGGACCGAGCCGCTTCCGCCATCTTGCGCACCCCGAAGGTGTCGGGCGTGGCGATCACCAGCATCGCGGCGCGCGCGATGTGCGCCTGAACCAGCACCGCCGGGTCAGACGCATCGCCGCACACCGCCGGCACGCCTTCTTCGCGCAAGCGCTCGACGATGTCGCGCTGCTGCTCGGCAACGACGAAGGGCACCCCCCGCGCTTTCAGCGCTTGGGCGATCTGCCGCCCGACCCGGCCGTAGCCGACCAGCACCACCTGCCCGGTGAGCAGCGCCTGATCGACCGACACCGGCAGTTCGGCCAGCGGGTCGTCGGGTTGCTCGAGCCGCCGCGCCAAAGCGGAGCGCTGGCGCAACCAGGTTTGCAGCGGATCGATGGCGCCGAACAGCAACGAGTTCAGCGCGATCGAGATCAGCGCACCGGCAAGAATCAGGTTCTGGCCCTCGATCGACAAGAGCTTCAGCGCCACGCCCAGCCCGGCCAGGATGAACGAGAACTCTCCTATCTGCGCCAGGCTCGCGCCGACCGTCAGCGCGCTGTTCAGCGGGTAACGGAAAGCCACCACCAGGGCGATCGCCGCGAGCGTCTTGCCGAGCATGATGATGGCCACGACGGTCAGCACCTTGAGTGGTTCGTCGATCAACACGCGTGGGTCGAAGAGCATGCCCACGGATACGAAGAACAGCACCGAAAACGCGTCGCGCAGCGGCAGTGATTCTTCGGCCGCGCGGTGGCTGAATTCCGACTCGCGCATCATCATGCCGGCGAAGAAGGCGCCGAGCGCGAACGACACGTCGAAGAGTTTGGCCGAGCCATAAGCGACGCTCACGGCACCGGCGATCACGCACAGCGTGAACAGCTCGCGCGAGCCGGTGCGCGCCACCAGCCACAGCAGCCGCGGGAAGACACGCCGCCCGACCACCAGCATCAGCGCGATGAAGGCCGTCACCTTCGCCAGCGTGATGCCGAGCGTGGCCCACAGGTTCTGATCGGGCGCGGCGGCGGTGCTTGCTGCCCCCAACAGCGGCGCCAGCGCCGGAAGCAGCACCAGCACCAGCACCATCACGAGGTCTTCGACGATCAACCAGCCGACCGCGATCTGCCCATTCACCGAATCGAGCACACCGCGGGATTCCAGCGCGCGCAACAAGACAACCGTGCTCGCAACCGACAGCGCCAGGCCGAACACCAGCGCTGCCCCGAGGCTCCAGCCCCAGGCCATGGCCGTGGCCATGCCCATCGCGGTGGCGACGAGGATCTGCAACATGGCGCCGGGAATCGCGATGCGCTTGACCGCGAGCAGGTCGTCGAGTGAGAAGTGCAGGCCGACGCCGAGCATCAGCAGCATCACACCGATTTCGGCGAGCTGCCCGGCCAGCGCCACATCGGCCACGAAGCCCGGCGTGGCCGGGCCGATCACGATACCGGCGAGCAGGTAGCCCACCAGCGGCGGCAGCTTCAGGCGCGCCGCGAAATAGCCGAAAACCAGCGCCAGGCCCAGGCCGGCGGCAATGGTGGAGATCAGGCTGACATCATGGGGCATTCGGTCCGGTCTCCGCGCTGCGGTGATTCGCGCGCAGAGTCTATCGGCTGGCCTTGCCCCCGACCGGGCAAGGCCAACGCGGCGCTCAGCAGGTGAGCGAGATCAGCTCGCTGCGCTTGCGCAGCGCTTCCTGCGCCTTGCAGATGGCGTAGGCCAAGGCCGCCTCGGCCGATTCCCAGCGGTGGCCGCAGGCCAGGCCTTCGTCGCGCAGCACCTCGCGCGGCACGCCGGGTTCGCCTTGCACACGCTGCACGATCATGGTGGCGGTGTAGCCGTCGCCCTTGGGGGCTTCCAGGGCACCGGCGAAGATGCGGTAGTCGCCGATCTCACGTTCATCGAATCGCATGGTTGTCGCTCCGGCCGGCACCTTGCCCGCCCATGCGACGAATAATCGGCGCCACGCTTCGCTTTCGCCATCCTCCACAAGGGGGAGCACTGACCAAGGTCACTTTCCGTATGCCGGTTGGTCGGCGTTCAACGCACGACGCCAAAACGGGCCTCGCCCTGGCGCCGGAACTCCTTCGGCGTCATGCCCTTGATTTCGAGGAAGCGCCGGTTGAAGTTGGCAACGTTGTTGAAGCCGCAGTCGTAGCAGACGTTGCTGATGTAGCGGTCGGTCTCCATCAGCAGCTGGCAGGCGCGCGAGATGCGCAGGCGGTTCACGAAGTCGGTGAAGGTGTTGCCGGTGGCGCGCCGGAAATAGCGCGAGAACTGGCTCTCGCTCATGCCCACACGCTGGCTCAGCTCGGCCATCGAGAAGGTTTCGGTCGCGTGCTCGCTGATGTAGTCGACGATGGCGCTGATCTGCGCCAGCGACTTGTCGTCTTCGAAACTCTGCAGCGGCATGCTCGACAGCAACCGGTAGTCGGTGCACTCGGCCAGCTCGCCCAGAAAGCTCAGGAACTCGGTGAAGCGCTTCAGCCCGTGCAAGTGCTTGATGCGGTCGAGGTTGATGCGCGCGCGCTCGGTCATGCCGAAGAACTCGATGCCCAGGCGGGCGCGCTCCAGCAGCGGCAGCACGTCGCGCAGCTCGGGCACCAGTTCGGCAGCGCGGCGCAGGGGTTCGTCGCTGAACTGCAGCACCACGTCGCGCTGGGCCACGCCTTCGGGGCCGACGTCGCTGGAAATCCAGTTGTGCGGCAGGCGCGGGCCGGTGAGCACCAGGTGCCCCGGTTCGAAGTGGCCGATGTAGTCGCCGACGAAGACCTTGCCGTGTGTCTGCACGATCAGGTGAAGCTCGTACTCTTCGTGGTAGTGCCAGCGTACCAGCGGGTTCGGGAAGCCGTGCTCCAGGCAGCGCACGTAGCCGTAGCTGCCTTCCGGCTCGTAACCGAGCGTGGGGTCACGAACGAAATCGTGTTCGAGCTCGGGGGTGCGGGATCGTTTGAGGTTCATGCGGGTCGATGGCGCAGCGCGGGCATCGTGGCATTTTCAGCTCATCACGTTGCCGCCGTCCACGTTCAGCGTCTGCGCTGTGATGTAGGCCGCCGCGGCGCTCGCCAGAAAGACCGCGGCGCCGGCGATGTCTTCGGGCAAGCCCATGCGGCCGAGCGGCACGGCCCGGCCGACGGCCTTCTTCTTCTCGCCGATCGGCAGCCCTTCGGCCTTGGCGAACAACGCATCGACGTGCGCCCACATCGGCGTGTCGACCACGCCCGGCGAAATGCCGTTGACGCGGATGCCGTGCGGCGCCATCGCGAGCGCCGCCGACTGCGTGTAGCTGATCACCGCCGCCTTGCTCGCGCAGTAGTGCGCGACCAGCGCCTCGCCGCGGCGCCCGGCCTGCGAAGCGAGGTTGATGATGCTGCCTTTCGCACCGGCCTCCACCATTTGCCGGAGCACCGCCTGCATCGTGAAGAACATGCCTTTCACGTTGACGTCGAAGATGCGCTGGTAGCTGCGTTCATCGGCGTCGAGCAGCGGCGCCAGGTCGAACACGGCCGCGTTGTTGAAGAGCACGGTGATGGTGCCGAAGCGTGCCCGTGCGCTCACCACCATCGCCGCTACACCTTCGGCCCGCGCGACATCTGCTCCGACGTAGTGCAGCTTCTGCGGGTGGCGTGCAATCAAGGCCTGCAGTTCGGCCGAGGGCTTGGCACCGATGTCGGCGGCCGTACAACTTGCACCTTCGTCGAGATAGGCCGCGGTCACCGCGAGGCCGATGCCTCCACCGGCCCCCGTGATCAGCGCGTGGGCCGAAGTGAGTTGTTCAGCCACGGGTGTTCTCCCGAAGGAAGCTGCGCACTTCACGGTGTGCGGTGGTGAGGGCGGCGCTCAGCCGTTCGTTGCCGGCCAAGGGGCCCCACAAGACCCTGTCACGGCAGAACGCGGCCAGCGGGTCGGGTTGTTCGAACAGCGCGTGCGCTGCGGCGGCGTCCATGCCCTGGTCGTGGTACGTGTAGGCGAGCTCACCGCGGTGCCAGCGGCCGAGGAATTCGAAGAACAGCGCCGGCAGCTTGGCGGTCTTCAGCACCGGCGCATTGCGCGCCAGGCATTCCTGCAGCGTCGGCCACAGGAAGCCGGGAATCTTCGCGAAGCCGTCCATCGCGACGCGCTGGTTGGTGTCGAGCAAGTGCGGGTTGCTGAAGCGGTCGATCACCACGTCGCGGTACGCGGCCAGATCGAGCGGGTACGGGTTCATCGACGCGTGCAACGACGGGATCACGTCGTCGCTCACGTAGTCGAACGCCATCTGGCGGATCGATGCGTGCGCCACACCTTCGTGGATGTACTGCAAGCCCAGCAGCGTGCCAGCCCAGGCGAAACAACTGTGGCTCGCATTAAGGATGCGGATCTTCGCTTCTTCATACGGCAGCACCGAGGCCACCATCTCGGCGCCCGCCTTCTCCCACGCCGGGCGGCCGTTGATGAAGTGGTCTTCGATCACCCACTGGATGAACTCCTCGCCCATCACCGGCGCGCCGTCATCGATGCCGGTTGCGGCCTTCACGCGCGCCGCCACGTCGGGCAGCGGGCGCGGTGTGATGCGGTCGACCATGTCGTTCGGCGTGCTGGTGTTCTCGTGCACCCAGTCGAGCAGGGCGTTCTCGCCGCGCCGCGACAAGAAGTCGGTGAAGCCGGCCTGGAAGCGTTCGCCGTTGCTGCGCAGGTTGTCGCAGTTCAGCAGCGTGACCGGGTCGCCGCCCCGCTTCAAACGCTCGGCCAGGATCGCGGCGAGCGCGCCGTAGATCGTGCCGCGCGTCTTGCCGGCCAGATCGGAAGCGAGTTCGGGGTAACTCGCCTCGAGCCGATTTGCGCTGTCGAGGTAGTAGCCCGCTTCGGTCACCGTGAACGAGATGATGCGGGTGTTGGCATCGGCCCCGAGTGCGATCAAGCCGGCCAGCGTGGGCTCGTAGGGCACGATGTGGCGGATCGACGTGATGCGCTCGTAGTGGCGCTCACCGGCCGGCGACACGGTTTCCAGCGTGTAGGCCCCGCCCTGCTTCTGCAGCGCGGCCACCGTGTCGGCCATGTCGGGCCGCAGGTTGCCGCCGGCGAGCACCCACGAGCTGTCGCCCTGGTCGATCAGCCGTTGCAGGTAAACCGCCTGGTGCGCACGGTGGAACGAGCCGAGCCCGAGGTGAAGAATGACGTGAGGGGTTACGGCCATGACGGTTCAGGCGGCTTGCTGCACCTGGCGCAGCACGCGCCCTTGTTTGTCGAAGAAGTGCAACGCGTTCGGATCGATCTCGACACTCACCGCATCGCCGACCCGCAGCGTCGTGCGTTCGCTCTGACGCGACACCAGCGGCGCGCCCGAGGCCACGGCAGTGTGGATCAGCGTGTCGGCACCGAGCGATTCGATCAGCGTGACCTTGGCAAAGATCACGCCGCCCGCCGGCAACACACGCACGCCTTCCGGGCGCACGCCGACCGAGCCGTCCACCGGCAAGCGGTCACCGGCCACGCGCGTTAGTTCGGGCAAGGCGCTGGCAGGCATCACGTTCATCTGCGGCGTGCCGATGAACTGCGCGACGAACTGGTTGGCCGGGCGGTCGTACAACTCCAGCGGCGAGCCGACCTGCTCGATCAGGCCATCACGCAGCACCACCACGCGGTCGGCGAGTGTCATCGCTTCGATCTGGTCGTGCGTGACGTAGATCGTGGTCGCGCCGAGCGCGCGGTGCAGCGCGGCGATCTCCACGCGCGTCTGGCCACGCAGCGCGGCGTCGAGGTTCGACAGCGGTTCGTCGAACAGAAAGACTTTTGGCGCGCGCACGATCGAGCGGCCGATCGCCACACGCTGGCGCTGCCCGCCCGACAGTTCTTTCGGCGTGCGGTGCAGGTAGTCGGTGAGGTTCAGGATCTTCGCGGCGCGCGCGACTTTCTCGTTCATTACCGCCTTGTCGACCTTCGCCAGCTTGAGCGCGAACGACATGTTCTCGAACACCGTCATGTGCGGGTACAGCGCGTACGACTGGAACACCATCGCGAGTTCGCGCTTGCTCGAAGGCAGCTCGGTGATGTCGCGCCCGTCGAGCACGATGCGACCTTCGGTCACCGGCTCCAGGCCCGCGATGATGCGCAACAGCGTTGACTTGCCGCAGCCCGAGGGCCCGACGAAGACGACGAACTCGCCCTTCTCGATGGACAAGTCGATGCCCTTGATCGTGCGCACCGGGCCGAACTCTTTGACGATGCCCTTGAGTTGCAGGAATGACATGGTGGTCTCCGTGATCTTTTGATTAGGGCCTGTTAACGCTATGGGAGGGCTCGCGCCGGTGGCACGCGGCCCTGCGGCCCGTCTGCCACCGGCCCGAAGGGTGATCTCAGCAAACGGGCGCCCGCCGCGTTGCAAATGCTCGCCGTAGCAGCCGCTACGGCTGCGCTTTGCGCCTTGCGGG